>Ga0172379_10000196_pt1 | contig 161600 bp, 151 predicted proteins | sample GrowelOW334metaG_FD_119756 | JGI IMG/M metagenome (GOLD analysis project Ga0172379, IMG submission 119756) | Groundwater microbial communities from an aquifer near a municipal landfill in Southern Ontario, Canada - Groundwater well OW334 metaG | ecosystem: Environmental > Aquatic > Deep...
CTTAAGCCCTGCTGTAGTAAGAGAACTGCCTGTCTACGTACTTTAGGTAGATGAGGATTTGTTGTGTATGCCATATACTTGAATTTATCACTTAAGGTGATTCCAAGCTATTGAACCATAACGACCCCTTGCAATTATTTGTGATTTATAGTATAATGTTTAGCAGTTAATTATTAAATTTTTTGGGACGTTTTATTTTAGGGAAATTGAATAAATTTTACGCTTTAATAGAATTGAACCAAATAGAGGGAGAGTTATAGGAAATGGACGACCAACGAAGTTTTGGCCAGAGACCAATGGTTTCCGGTCAGTGGCAATGTGCCGATTGCGGCACAACTATCACTGAGTTACCTTTTGAACCAGATGGTACCAAGCCAATTTACTGCCGCGATTGCTATCGCAAAAACAAGCCAGCTAGACCTATGGGTGGCGCCCGCAAAGATTTTGGCTCCAGACCAATGGTTTCCGGTCAGTGGCAATGTGCCGATTGTGGTACACAAATCACTGAGTTACCTTTTGAACCAGATGGCACCAAACCAATTTACTGTCGTGATTGCCATCGCAATCGCCGACCAGCTAGACCAAGTAGATACTAATAATAAAAAATCTCCGCCAGGTGCGGAGATTTTTTATTTATTTAACTGGGTCAACTTTTTTAGCTAATTTTAATTCACGAATTGATAGCCACAAAAATAAAATTAAAATTAAAACCGTGTTTAATGGAGCGAGCCAAAAAGGAAATTCTTTACCAAAACTCTCCAAAATCATGACCGCCCCTAAAAGCCCAATAGAATACATGGCGCCATTTTTCAAATAAGCAAATTTAGCAATAACATCCACTCCCCTGACGGTCATCTCTCTAACCACAAAAGCTCCTAAGCCATTGCCCACTAAAATCAAGGGTACTGACATAGTAAAAGCAAAAGCGCCCACCACGCCATCAATAGAAAATGAAGCGTCCAAAATTTCTAGATAAAATATTTTGCTCCAAGCGCTCAAGCCCGGCTTCATCAATTCCTTTTCTTTTTCTTCAGAATTTTTCTTAAAGCCGTCCGTAATAAAAAAAGCACTAGTGCCAATGGTGGCAGCCAGGGCCAATAGCGAATTACGCTGGATAGAAAAATAAACAACCGTTGTTACCAAAATTGATGATATAGCATAAAACCAAGCAGCTTGACGATGCAAAAAACTTTCTACAAAAAAAGCGTATTTTTTTTCTTCCAAAAATAACCAAGCTAAAAAGACTAAAAATAAATAAATTCCACCACCCAAAAGTAATAAGGGTGTTGATTGGCCTATGGCCGCACTCAAATCAGCATTTTTAGAAAAGGCAAAAGTAATAAGCTCATAAAAACTAAGTTTCGGGTTGGATATCCAGATGATTAAAAATGGCAAACAACCGCGTACCACAAAAACTGCAAATAAGATGCCCCAAAACAAAAAAATCTTGCGATATTTTTCAGGCAATGTCTTGAGCACATGAGCATTGATAATAGCATTATCAACACTGCTAATAATCTCAAACAGAGCTAGACCGATAATTACAATAATAAAATGCCAAATCATACTGGTTAATTATATCAAAAAATCGCTCGAAAAGCGATGTTTATGATAATTATCTGGCGGGATCGACGGGACTCGAACCCGCGACCTTCTGCGTGACAGGCAGACGTTCTAACCAACTGAACTACGACCCCAAATTTAATAAAGCAGGAGTAATATACACTATTTTTTGCTATTTGACAAGGTTTTTATGGGCCAATAAAACAAAGCCCCTAAACCCAACAAAAAAAACAATAAGCTCAATAATTGTGGCACTCTCAGTGGCCCAATCATAGTCGCGTCATCAATTCTGACAAACTCCATAAAAAATCTAATCAAAGCATAGCCAATGATGTACAAAAGAGTAATCTTACCCTCAGTTTGTCTTTTTTTAGCCACTAGCAATAGTCCAACAAATAAAAGTAAATTTAATATTGATTCATAAAAAAAAGCGGGCTGAAAATAGCTCTGCTGATAATACATCAAAGGCCGTCTTTCGGGACTGATATATATCCCCCACCAGCCAGTGGTCGGCTGGCCAAAAAGCTCTTGATTAAAATAATTTCCCCAGCGACCAATACTTTGTGCTAAAGCAAAAAATGGCAAAATCCGATCAGAAATTTGTAAAAATTTTATTTTATACTTTCTACACCACCAAGCTACGGCCAAAGCGCCACCCAGCAAGGAACCATACAACGATATACCGCCATTCCAAATTTTTATAATATCTTGTGGGTGCGCAATATAATAATCAAATTCAAAAAGCACATGCCCCACTCGAGCGCCAATCAGACCAAATATCACTGCGTAAAAAAACAAATCTTCAAACTGCCGATGATTTATAACGGCGTCTTTGGCTAATTTTTTTCGGGCCAAGTAGCCAGCCACAATAATGGCCGATACCAATATAACCCCATACCAATTGACATCGATGTTACCGATGTGGAATATTTGCGCCTGAGGACTATATTCTTGCCACCACATTATTGTTGATTCTTTAATATAAAGCCAACGACTTCTTCCCAGACGGCAAATTTTATTTCACCCTCGATAAGAGATCCGTTGACGACATAGCTAGGCGTGCCAACCACCTTGACATTATAACCGCTAGCCACATCCTGCTTGATTTCTTGCAAATATTTTTCTGAGTCAAGACAATTTTTAAACTGAGTATTGTTGACACCAACTTGTCTGGACAAAGTTACTAAATTTTCCTTGGTAAAACGCTCTGGGTTGGCATCAGTGGCTTGGTTGGCATACAACAAATCTCGGTACTCCCAGTATTTTCCTTGCTCATTGGCGCAATTGGCCGCCAAATGGGCATTCAAGACATTGGGGTGCAGGCCTTCAGTCGGGAAATCTTTGGACACAAAACGCACTACAGAGCCAAACTTAGCTATCAATTGCCTAATGTCTGGCTGATTGTCTTTACAAAATGGACAGCCAAAAGACTCGTAAGCCACCACATAAATCACTGGATCTTCTGCGCCCAGCCAAGGATCATCATCAGTAATTGATTCTAATATTTTTTCCCTACCATCTTCAAATTGAGCTTTGGTAATCCAAGTACCACTCGCCTCTATATAAGTATCACCATTTTTTAAATGCTGATATTGATTGGCCACTCTCACGACCAAATAAATTGTCGAAGCTAAAGCTAAAAATAAAAAAAATATAATCAGACGCCCCCACCAGCGTTTATACCAACGCCGATAATAACTTTTACTAACTGCTTGCGACAGTCGCTTTTTTATTTCTTGATCCATATGTTTTAAGTTGAAAGTATAAAGTTAAAAGTTTCACCCACAGGGCGACCGCCCCCTGGGCGGTAAAGTAATTGTCATTCTGGAGGGACCCTGAGCGACTTGTGGTGAGCGTAGCCGAACCAAGTCGAAGGGGACCGATAGAATCCACGGCATTAAAATTGGTAGATTCTATCGCTACCCGAGCTAAGCTCGGTTCGCCCCAGAATGACAGCAAATATAATCTTTCTATGTTGTTTTTGCATTAATAATTTTTTCAATGTATGATCCGACTTGAAAAAGTTTTTCCTCTTGCCAATAATTAGCCAACAGTTGCAAACCAATGGGCAAATTATTTTTGTCACGCCCGATTGGCAAGGATAGTCCTGGAATGCCAGCAATATTGGCACCGACTGTAAAAGCATCAGAAAGATACATGGACAAAGGATCGCTGGTTTTTTCACCCAAACGAAAAGCAGTTGTTGGAGTCGTTGGCGTCAATATAACATCAACTTGAGCAAAAGCTTGACTAAAATCCTCTTTCACTAGGGTGCGTACTTTTTGCGCTTGCTTGTAATAAGCATCATAATAGCCGGCCGACAATATATAAGTACCCAACATAATACGGCGTTTAGTTTCTTCACCAAAACCCACTGATCGCACAGATTTGTACCAATCATCTAGAGATAATTTTTTTTCTTTCCTCAAACCATAGAGCAAGCCGTCAAACTTGGCTAAATTAGAACTCACCTCAGCTGGCATTATCAAATAATAAGCGGCCAAAGCATAATCCATGTTTGGCAAACTGACCACACTAACTTTCCAACCATCTTTTTTTAATTTAGCAACCACATCATTAATAGCTGTTGTAATTTCGGGTTGTATTTTTTGATTGGCATATTCTTTGACCACGCCTAAACGCAAATTTTTTTCTTTTTTTTCACAAGCGCGTGGAAAATCTGGCACCGATCTATCAGCGCTAGTGCTATCATATTCATCAAAACCAGCCATAGCTTGCAACAAATAAGCGCTATCTTTGACTGTATTGGTCAGTGGACCAACCTGATCCAAGGACGAGGCCATGGCAATCAAACCATAACGCGATACACGGCCGTAAGTTGGTTTCACGCCCACTACTCCACAAAAAGCCGCTGGCTGTCTAATAGAACCACCAGTATCCGTGCCCAAAGCCACTGGCGCCAGATTGGCGGCTACAGCAGCGGCTGAGCCACCAGAAGAGCCACCCGGCACGCGAGTAAAGTCACTCGGATTCTTGACCGGGCCAAAACCAGAATTTTCATTGGACGAGCCCATGGCAAATTCATCACAATTTGTCTTGCCCAAAATAATCACTCCAGCTTTTTTCAAACGCTCCACCGCGGTCGATGAATATGGCGCAATATAATTTTCCAGCATCTTTGACCCAGCTGTAGCTCTTAAGCCCTCCACCACAATAGTATCTTTGATGGCTATGGGCAGACCCAAAAGTTTGTTAGGTTTCTTTTTGGCTAAAATAGCATCCACTTTCTTGGCTTCGGCTAGAGCATTTTCATTAATACTAATAAAAGAATTAGTTTTATCTTTTTTTATATTACTCAAAAAAGCCAAGGTCAATTCCTGAGCGGAAAATTCCTTTTTCTGATAGCCCTTATTTATTTTTTCAATGTCAAATTTTTTTATATCCATGCCTTTATTTATCAAATACTTTTGGTACTACTAACAAATCACCGCTTTTTTTACCCTGATTTAAGTGCTGACCTTTAAAAATTTTTACTTTATCCTCCCGCCAAACTGATTTTTCCGTACTTACTCCAGTCAAACTTTCGGCAACATTTTCCAGTTTAAGCTTATTTATTTTATCAACATAGGCCATGATCTTACCTAGCTGTTTGGGGAAACTCAAAAACTCTTTAGCTGATAAATTTAATTTAGCTAGATCCGCAATTTTTTGAATTGTTTTTTTGTCTAAAGCCATAATTATTTTTTCTTCCAACTATCAATGTCTAATACCCAAAAAGTGAAAGCCACCAAAACTAGGGTTTCCAAACCAAACAACAAAACATTGAATAGCCACCAATTAATAATATACCAGTCGTGCCTAGCACTTACTAGTGGTAATAGTATTATACCAGATAATAAAACACTACCATAATAATCAACTGGCGCAAAAGCCAGCCATCTTTTGTGCCACCAAATATGCTCTTTTTTGAACTTTTTCAAAGGATAGTGGGGATTCAAAACAAACCACAAAAAATCCCACAACACTACAAAAATAAGAAAAAAAGATAAAGTCTTAAGCCAATGTTCCCAGGATATGTCTAGACCAAATACATAGGGCAAATGAAAAATCAAAAATACAAAAGTGAACATAGTAATATGATAGCCAGTTGCCTCTCGCCCACTCATAAAATTTACATACAATTTGATATACCACTTATTGGAGTCTGGACGCCAAGTTGGCAAATTTTTGGCCCAGCCATTGGGACCCTCAATCTGAATTTCCAAAATTGCTAAAACTGTAGCAAGAATAAAAATATAAATGTTGGTCAAAATTATTTCTGACATAATTTTATTTATTTTTAATTAATTCTATAAACTCCTGTTCATTAATTATTTTAATACTTTTAAATTCTTTAGCTTTTTTTAGCTTGGAGCCCGCCTCAGATCCGGCCACCAGATAATCAAGATTCTGACTAACACTAGACAAAATCTTGCCACCATTTTGGCGCACTAGAGCTTCGGCCTCGTCTCTAGCCATAGATATTGTACCAGTAAATAAAAATGTTTGCCCAGCTAGCTGGCCCTTGATTTTATCAATATTTTTTATACTAACACCCAATGACCACAAATGTTGCAATAATTTTTTGTTTTGTTCGTCAGCAAACCACTCTACTAATGACTTGGCCATTTCTGGCCCAATATCCGGCAAATCTTCCAGCTCTTCTTGCTTGGCTTGGCTTAATTTATCAATACTATTAAAATGCTGAGCCAAAGAAATGGCTGTTTCTTCTCCGACATGCCTAATACCCAAAGCATAAATAAAGTTGGCTAGTGGCACTTTTTTACTTTTGGCAATTGACTGTAATAAATTATTTATTTTCTTGTCGGCAAAACCCGGTAAACCGCGCAAATCGCCATCACAAAGCTCAAAAATATCAGCGCCAGTCAGCAACAAATTGCGTTCCGCCAAAAGCTTAACAATACTATTACCCAAGCCCTCAATATTGAATCCCTTTTTGGAAACAAAATGTATCAAGCCCTCTACATTTTTGGCAAAACATTTTTTGTTAGTACAATAAAAGGCCACCTCGCCTTCTTTTTTGTAAACCGCGCTATGACAGACTGGACATTTTTTTGGAAAAATAAATTTTTTTTCGCGACCAGTACGCAATTTTGGCAAAACCTGCACAATTTCCGGAATAACATCACCGGCTTTTTGCAAAATAACTGTGTCACCAATACGCACATCTTTGCGCTCAATCTCATCTTGGTTGTGCAAAGTAGCGCGAGACACAATCGAGCCAGCCACGGCCACCGGCTGCAAAATAGCCACTGGCGTCAGCGCGCCCGTACGACCAACTTGCACTTCAATATCAAGCACGCTAGTTGTCACCTGTTCAGCCGGAAACTTGTAAGCCAGCATCCAGCGTTCGGCTTTGCCGATATGACCCAATTTTTTTTCTTGAGTAAGTTGGTTGACTACAATCACACTGCCGTCAGTCATAAAATCAAGCTTTTTTCTCTTTTCCTGCCATTTGGCCAAATACTGACCCACGGCCTCTATATCCTGACAAAATTCATTATAGGGACTGGTTTTGAAACCCAATTTTTTTAATATGTCATGCGACTCTTGATGAGTTTTTTGCCCCAAGTCACTAATCAGCTCAAAAGCAAAACATTGTAATTGTCGGCTAGCCATTATTTTGGGGTCTAGCTGACGGATAGAGCCAGCCGCAATATTGCGCGGATTGGCATAGGGAGCTAATCCTTTTTTTTCTTGCTCTTTGTTTATTTTATCAAAAATATTTTTGGTCATGACTGCCTCACCACGCACTTCAATAATATTTAGCAACTTGACCCCGGGCAAGTCATTCAGCACAAGCGGAATACTTTCAATAGTGCGTAAATTATTTGTCACATCTTCGCCAATTGTGCCATCACCACGAGTCGCTCCTTGTGCAAAAATATTTTTCTGATAAGTAAGCACCACCGTCAGACCATCAAGCTTTAACTCACAATAATAACCTTTTATTTTTTCTTTTAATATTTTTTCATTCCTCTCTTCCCAATCTTTAATATCTTGAGCATCAAAAGCATCTACTAATGACAAAATCTTGGTAGAATGTTGAACTTTTTTAAATTTATCAAGGGCTATTCCGCCGATTCGCTGACTAGGAGAATCAGCCCGCAACAAATCCGGCCACTCTTGTTCCAATTTGGCTAACTCATTTTTCAGCGAATCCAAAGCCGCGTCAGATATCTCCTGACGGTCCAAAACATGGTATAGATAGCGATGATGATTTATCTCTGTGATCAGTTTATCTATTCTTTCCTGAATTTGAGCTTTGGTCATAAGATTACAAGTCCTTGATAAGCTCTTCTTCTGAAAATATTACATAGCTAAAAATATCCGAAGTGGGCTTGAGAGCAGACATTTTGGCTTGCAAAAGATATTCCGAATTTTTATATTTTCCTTTTACCTGAGTGAGTGTTTCTGAAAAAATGCTTTCAGTTTGCAAAGAAAAATTTAAGTTACTAACCTCGCCATCAAGTGGCCTAAAAACAAACTTATAATATTTATTTGGAGAAAGATTAGTTAAATTTAAATAACTACAATAATCTATAAACGAATCACTACGACAGTCACAAACACTTATGGTTTTTTGGACATCGGGAGCTGTAAAATTATTAGCAAAAGAATATATTGTTGTTTCTATTCTGTCTGAGGCATGCTCGGGAAAGCAATTATCAATCCTCCACTTAAGAAAGCTTTCGACTGGGCCAGTGACATACCAGGGCCAAGAAATACCCGTAATACTACCACGAGGATCAACAATGTTAACATGAGCTGGATTGGTATTACTAACATTAGTAGCCGAAAACTCAGCTGCCCGCAATGAGGTGGTAGCATAAGTATAACTAGCGCCACTACCCAAATCATAAGAATTATTAGTTACGCTCAAACCTTCATAAATATCAATATTATTACTCAACTGATCGGTAGTCAAATAATACAGGGCTCTTTCAATGCCGCTTTCAGCTGCATAATAAGAGTTGACCACATTGGCCGTATTCAAAGAAACACGTACTTCACCAACAATAATACTATTAATAAAAAGACCGGTCAGCATAGCCACAGACAAAATCATCAAGGTCATGATCAGTGCAAATCCTTTATTTTTTTTTCTTAGTACCTTAAACATATTTATCTTTTGTACACCCGCGAAGAAACCGTAGTTTGTAAGTGGTGACTGGCCTGTTCAATTGGCTGAGTGCTAAAATATTTTACCACTAAATTAACCGTCACTTTTGGTTGCTGATTGTTCAAGCCAGTGTCGTCAAAATAGGGATTAGTGGTTGGTGTCAAATTAAAATCCAAACTAGTTATCTGAACTTTATTATAACTTTGAGACAATAATACGACTGGTGCCTGGCCAGTAGCGATACTACAATTTGAGTAAACATTATCAAGATAGAAGCAATCCAATTGAACATAATCAATCTCTATTTCAGTATTATCACTGACGCCATCATATGTGCCATCGTAGAAAAAACCCGCTGTTTCACCATTTTCTCTAACAAACATCAAGCATTTGGTGTATCTAGCATCAACCGACGAGCAAGCCGAAGTGTCAAAACTAATAATTTCATTATTCTTGATTTCTCTGCTGATTATTTCCAAAACGTACTGAGCGTTGTTTAATAATACTTGCGAACTCTGAGTTCTTTTTTGGTTGTTGGCAAAAGTACTAAACATCGAAGAAGCTATGGTGGCAATCACAGAAAAAATTGACACAGCAATCAGCATCTCCACCAAAGAAAACCCAGTACGAGAAACCGTAACATTATTCTTTAAAATCAATAATTTTTTAATAATCTTAACCACTCTGGGTGACCAACTTAAACTTATTGGTTTCTCTGACTGGGCAAGCCCATTTTTATTATTAACTTTAATCATTGTCGCCAATTATAAATATTTTCTACCACATCAATATGGCTGGTCTTGCTACCATAAGTATATTGGACTCGAGAAGTGACCTGTAAGCCAATTTTTTCTAAACCAACACAAAACAGGTCGCTGGATACAGTTTCTATAGGAGCCACTGCGCTTGGAGCTGTGTTGAGGCAAATCGCTTTCAAATTTATCACTCGGCGAAAAACAGTCTCTTGGCTACTCGCACTATCACTAGTATAAAAACCATTTTTAACATACAGCTTAGACAAAGGATTATTTATAGCATCATCAAAATTACTCTCAACTATTTGGACTGTATTATTTCCGGTAGAACTGGCATAAGAATAATTAAAATTCAAACCACTATCCCAGTCATACAAATCTATGTCTAGATCGCTTGTATCAATATCAATATTGGCCTCACGCGCTAGCCAATTACTGTCGCGAATATTACGCATAATCTCAATACCCTCTCTGGCTAAATCCGCGGCTACCACCCTATTATAATTTTCTTTAACTGTATTTAAATTATTCAAGGACAAAGAAAAAGCCGCTAAAATGCCAATAAAAAACACCGCAATAGCGATCAATAACTCGACCAAAGTAAACCCGGTTAGAGAATCACGACCCATAAAAATTTTTATACTAGAAAATTTATTTGTAATTTTATTTACTTGCTTACACAAATTAAAATTAATAAAATTCTCTAACTGGGTAAAGCCCGTCATGGAGTCGCTAAATTTAAAAATATTTATTCCTGCTAATTTTTTACCCACCATTATTATTACTTTAATATAAAGCCGTAAAAATTAATTATTTTTTCTTAAATACACGGTAGTGGATCAATATCTCCCAACCATTGACAATCCAGACAGTACCCGTGTACGTGGCTAGGGCAACAATTTGGCGGATCAACAAGACCACCGCAATCACCGTGTGAATTTATATCAAGACATGAATAAAGCCAACCGATATTAGGACATTCCAGATAATTATCTCTGTCCAGACCATCAACTATTTCACATGTTTCAGACTGCATGATATAGCTATCACCGCAAGTGTTAATAATACAGTCTGGCCGGCAACTAGGATCAGACACGCCGTTTACAGTTGGTTCACAAGCTTCCCCAAGCTCTATAACGTCATTGCCACAAACTGGCCGGTTGGTGTCATAGGTAGTAGACAAATTGCTCCAAGTAAAATCATCGCTAGTTTTCTGACCGATAGTTATGGTTGATTTATAATAAATAGGCAGTGACTCTTCAAGAAATCCGTAATATATATCTATTTGATATTCACCTGTAGCGCTAGCATAAAAACCGGCTGGCTCAAAAATATTCTCAGTTTTAAAAACAAATCGTTTTTCACCTGTTGCACCCGTTGCATTAATCGCCGCTTCATAGCCATTATAATAATTCGGATCAACCAAGCGAAAAGCCACATTGGCTAAGGTGACTGTTTTTAAAACATTAGAAGTACTACCAGCATATAATTTATAATAGCTTTTATCGCCCGCCGTGCCATCACCATTGTGGAAAAAAATGCCATAGCCATTGCTTGGGAAGCTGCCGTTGTAGGTGGCCCTGGTAGCGGCCATGCTTCGCACATAGCGAATATCAGCCGCCAATCTAGTGGTATCCATCCTTAGTAAGGCAATAGTATCTGGTCTCATGTTGACCACAAAAAAAACAGACATTATGCCAATAATTACTATCACAGCCATAACCTCAATCAAAGTAAACGCTGAACTATTATTCCAACGCATATTATTAAAACAATAATAAATTAAAATACCATTTGATAATTTCACTGCCATATAGCAAACTAGCAAACGTCGCCACAGTCAAAAAAGTACCAAAAGGCACCCTGTCACTCCACTGTTTTCTTTTGCTCAAAATCAGAAAAATACTAATAATACTGCCCAAGGTATAGGCCAAGATCAAAGCCAATAGCACCTGTGGCCAGCCAAGTAGCGCGCCCATCAAAAGCCCAATGCGTATATCTCCCCCGCCAATCCAACGGCCTTTGGACACCACAAACTGCATTAAGAAAAATCCTGCTCCCACTAGGCAAGCCAGTAAAACTTTAAAAATATTGCCACCCAAAATAATATTGAACACAAAGGCAATAACGGCCGCCGGTAAAACTACGGCATCAGCCACCAGATAATATTTCCAATCAAAAACAAAAATTATAATCAAAAAAGCCGTGGCTACCCACCAGTTGAGCAGTGCCAAGTACTGCCAATAAGTGGCCTGATAAATATCAGGGGGCATGACGCTGGTATACACCAAAACCAAGCTCAGGGCTGTAAATAACTCCACCAAAGGATATTGGATGGAAAATTTGTGCTTACAATGCCGACACTTGCCTCTTAGATAAAAATAGCTAAAAAAAGGCACCAAATCTCTGACCATGAGCTGATGCTGACAAAAAAGGCACTTGGATCTTCCCTTAACAAAGGTCTCTTGGCGATGCAAACGAAAAACTACCACATTCAAGAAACTCCCTAAAAATAGACCAAAAATAAAAATTAAAGCTATTAACATAATAGCTTTATTATAACATATTTAAGGGCTTGTGGGCTAATGACCTACTTTTGTTCGAGCAAGGTTACGCAAAGCGGAACCGCATCGAGAACTCTAGTGCAGTCGAAAATTGCATTTCATGGATTTCTCGACTCGCTCCGCTCGCTCGAAGAAATTACATAATTTTACCCCACTGTCCATTAATGAGTTTTTCTTTTTTGATCCTGCTCCAATCTTTTATTTCTTTTTCTCTATATCTCGCACAATCAAAATCATCATATTCCTCAACATAGATCAATTTTTTAATCCCATGCTTAGCTGTAAATTTAGAACCTAAACCACTTAAATGTTGATCAAGCCTTTTACTGACATCATTAGTTAAACCAACGTAATAAAGATCATCCTTGCAGAGGATAATATAAACAAACCATGATTTTTCTTTTTTAGACATCGCTTTTCTTAATAACGATTAGTATGTTTATTTGGGTTCTGCTTTTTGTTCGAGCGAAGTCGAGAACTAATATTTTATAAACTTCTCGACTCCCCCTTCGGTGTCGCTCGAAGAAATAAGCTTTTGTTCGAGTAAGGTTATGCGAATCATAACCGCATCGAGAACTAACAAATCTTACAAATCCACGCAATACAGCAACGCTTCTTTCAGGATCCGACAACGGCCACCTTTGAACTTATTCACACCCCAAGCTGGCCAAGAATTATTCACCGAAAAATCTAGCTGATAATCATCATTCTGAATAGCCAAAGTAGTGTCCTCTGGCCAGACAACATTATTAACATAAAATATCTGCGAACCACTTTCATTGACTCCTTGATCAGAAATATACTTAAGCTTATCAATAGTGATTTTGTCAATCTCCGGATAAGAACGATAAAGAGAATAATATTTTTCCAAAGCCCCGACTAGCAGTCTGGCATTGACTGCTGTCTGCACATCACGACTGCGACTATTGTTGTAATTAGTAACTAGTACAATACCAATAATAGCCAAGACCATCAGCCCAATAAAAATTGCTTTAGTTTTTAAACTATATCTATCTAGTATCATATTTCTAAATTATTCGACCCAGCGTGTCGGCCCGACCTCGCGGGTCTATCCTCATATGTCAGTTTTAGTACAGCCATCCTGAGTACAAGTCACAGTCGCAATATCAGTAATAGCACTAAAAGAAAAACTATTGGCCCCCTGATCACTGTCACAAAGGCCTTCGTCTACACCCATGGGGACGCGTGGCCACTCACTGTCAGAGCCATTACACAAAAGATCTTCCTCTTGCCAAACTCGCGTGCCGTCACAAGCCACACCAGTACTATCTCTCAAATCCTGTTGAGCATCCTGACACAAAACAGCGGCCGAAATAAGACCAGACAAGGCCTTCTCAGCAGCCGCCACGCGCGCCAGCTTCCTGGCTCTATCCATACGCACCACTTGATAAGCCCCTAAGATACCAATAATGGCTATAACTACCAATATTTCTATTAAACCAAAACCTTTTCTCTGCATATAATATATTATACCATAATATTTGGAGTAACAAAAAACCCTACGCGAAATAGCGAGGGAATTTTGTTTTTGAACTATAATAAATGCTACGAACAATAAGTAGCAGTTTGATTGGTAGCAGAAACACAACCATTTTGATTACATGTTATGCTCTCCCATGAACCAGGTGTACCTGATTCTAAACCAATCTCCCATGTGCCATTTTGCGGATCCGCCTCAATGACGCAAGGTGTATAACCAGTTGGTGCTGTTGGCCATAATTGACCAATGGCATTACCAGCCGCTAATCCACAAATATCTGCAGTAACAAGATAAGGATTTAATACAGCAGTGGTGTCTTTATCTTGACACAAAACAATAGCGCCAGAAAGACTGGAACCCCAAGCTTTGGCAGCGGCTACTTTGGCTTTGTTTCTAGCTTGGTTCAAGTTAACAACGGCCACGACTGACAAAATACCGATAATGGCAATAACCACTAACAACTCAATTAAAGTAAAACCTTTTTTCATTGTTGTTTCACCTCCCTTCAAATACCCAAGGCAATAATCTATAGCTTGAGATCCCCAAAGCTCTAAATAAATCCTTGGTTTTTTTAATTATTAAATTAATAAATACTTCTTATATTATATCACAAAATAAGCCGAGCAACAATTTGCTAATCAATATTTTGGGCTACTTTGTACATAGGCAACATAATAGCCGCTACTATACCACCCACACCCACACCCATCAGTATCAAAATTAGTGGCTCAATCAAAGTGGTCATATTGGCTACCATAGTATTGATTTCTCGACTATAAAAATCACTTAAGCGCTCCAAAATAGTGTCAATGCGACCGGTCTTTTCACCCACAATCATCATCTGGGAAAGCATTTTGGGTACAAGGGGAGACTTGGCAAACAAAGTAGAAATAGAATTACCGGCCTCTACCTCAGCCACGGTCTTCATAATCAAATCAGCGTAAGCTTTGTTGTCCACCACCTCAGCCGTAATACGCAAGGCCATAGAAATCGGCACTCCGCCTTTGATCAGCGTATGCAAGCTCCTCGTAAAACGCACTAAATATATTTTCTTAAACAGTCCACCAAAGATGGGAATTTTGATCTTGATAGAGTCCCACATATTTTTACCACTTTGGCTCTTGGTCCAATACACAAAAATAAAAGCTAATATTAATAATATAAAAAGAATATAATACCAAGAGCTGACCATAAAATCAGAAATAGCAATCAGCCAATTGGTGATAGCTGGCAATTCGGCGCCGCTTTCTTTGAGCATGGGCGTCAATTTGGGCAAAATATAGACCATCATCAAGACACTGACCCCAACCAAACCCACCAGAATCACCACTGGATAAATCATGGCGCCTTTGATGCGAGCCACCAGATCATAATCTTTTTCCATTTGGTCGGCTAGGTACTCCAAGACCTCCTCCAGACGGCCAGAAGTCTCACCGCTTTTTATCATGGCCACAAAAAAATTGCTGAATATCTTGCTGTGCTTACTCATGGCATCAGATAGCTTCATGCCACCATCCACATCATTGGCAATTTCTATTATCTTGTCGGTGAACACTGGGTTACTAGTCTGCTGGGACAAAATACGCAAGGCCTGCACAATCGGAATAGTAGCGCTGATCATCACCGCCAACTGCCGAGAAAATATCACCAAATCTTTTTGGTTGACTCCGCCGAGATTGATATTGATGCCTTTGAAATTCTTTTTCTTGCCCGCCACCAGTGACAAGACAATCAAACCGCGCTCACCCAAAAGCTCGGCGGCCTCGTTTTCTCCGGGCGCCTCTACGATGCCCGACAGTGACTCGCCATCCATGCTCCTAGCTCTGTATTTATAAGTGGCCATAATTATTGTTTGAAATTCTGCTTAAATACTTGCGGGTTTCCTGCTACCTTCATAGCATCTTCAGGGTTGACCTCTCCGGCTTTGACTAGGTCAGACAGTGATTTGTCAAAATAGACCATACCCTCTTCCCGCGAAGTCTGCATGATGCTATTGAGTTGATAAAGATGATTATCCTTAATACTGGATCTGACGGCTGGGGTGTTGGTCAGCACTTCGCAAGCCAATCGTAAGCCCCCGCCCACTCGAGGCAATAGTCGCTGGCCAATAGCTACCAACAATACTTCGGCTAGCAGATTCTGACCCCAAGCTTTTTTGTCCGGCCCCAAGTTGCTGATAAAGCGGTCTAGACTGGAGATGATAGACTCGGTTTCCATGACTATAATGACTAATTTTCCGCTTTCGACTAGCTCGAGCGCCGACTCTTCCAAACCATCTTCTACCATACCACCGATAAATACCACATCAACATCCTCTTCTTTTATGGCCTCTAGGCCTTTGAGGTAGCTGGGCGTGTCGCGGCCGACTTGGCGCTGTTCGATGATTGATTGGTTGTTGACAAACAAATATTCAATGGGATTTTCCAATATTTGGATATGGAGGCCGCGATTGTGATTGAGAGTTTCTATTAAAGAAGCCGCGGTAGTGGTGCGTCCACTGCCAAATGGTCCAGTGATGATGATTAGGCCGGAATTTTTGGTCAATGCCTGTGTCACTGCTTGGGGTATGCCCAAATCTTTGGGTGACATAATAAAAGGCGGTATCATCCGAAAAGACAGGGCCAAAAATCCTTTTTGATAAAAAACTTTGGCTCGGTATCTGGCGCGCTCATTCCAAGTATAGACAGTGACCACTTCCCGCTCCTTGGTCAGTCGCTCTAATTCGTCTTTGCTCAAAAATGACTCCGCCAAACCATTGATAATATCTGGTGTCATCACCTGCTCTTCACTAACTGTTGATAATTTGCCATCTATCCGCAAAACTGGATTATTGCCAGCCACAAGATGCACATCAGTCGCCTTGCGCTCTGAAGCAATGTTTAATATTTTATTGATTAACAAGGTGTCAGTCATGCTTTATTATTTGTCTAAAATCTTTTTTATTTTACCTACTACCTCTGATGGCACAAAATGGGCCTTGATTAGATAATCAGCGGCTCCCAAAGCAAAACATTGATCAATGTGCTCTTTTTCAGAATAATTAGTCAGCACAATGACTGGTATCTTACTAGTTTCTTGGCTGGCTTTGATGTTTTTTAACACTTCAAAACCATCCATTTCTGGCAATTTCAAATCCAGCAGAACCAAATCAGGCAAATCTTTGGCAATCATTTTTAAAGCTTGCACGCCAGTGGTGGCCTGTATGACTTTATAATTTTCCAAATTTAGTTTGGTGGCATACATAGATAATAAAAATCCATCATCCTCTACCACCAGTATCATTTTTTGTTCCATAAAAATTTCTTAATATTAAGATTTGCTGACCCTCATTACTTCTTCCAAGGTAGTCCAACCCAAAGCAACTTTTATCAAGCCATCTTGCTCCATGGTGATAAAATGCTGTTTTTGTAACTCCGCTTCGGCTTGACGCCTATCAAAGCCCTTGGCTACTATTTCTTGAAGCTCACGATCAATACTCATGGCCTCGACTATTGATAAACGGCCTTTGTAGCCAGTCTGGCTACAGTTGGGACAGCCCACGGCTTTATAAAATTTTATATTTTCCACCTTGAAACCACTATAATAAGCTTCCTTGGGTATGGTAGCTAGCTTGCTCTGCACCTGTGCGCTAAGATCGGCTGGCAACTGACTTTCTACCTTGCAACTATTACACAATTTCCTGACCAAGCGTTGAGCCACGACGGCGTTTAAAGTATTAGCCAGCAAAAATGGCTCCACTTTCATATCAAACAAACGGGGTATAGCACCCATGCAGTCATTGGTGTGCAAAGTGGTTAAGACTGAGTGTCCAGTCAAACCAGCATGAATGGCTAACTCAGCTGTTTCATTGTCGCGAATTTCTCCCACCATGATAATATCAGGATCTTGCCTCAAGAGTGAACGCAAACCAGTGGCAAAAGTAAAATTAACCTCGGGCTTGATCTGGGCCTGATTGACTCCGGGAATATAGTACTCCACTGGATCTTCCAAGGTAGCAATATTTATATCTTCTTTATTTAAAAAACTCAAAGCCGCATAAAGAGTGGTTGATTTACCGCTACCGGTAGGCCCTGTCACTAGAAATAGCCCGTGGGGCTCATTGATGCTTTCCATGACAATCTTGGCCTGCAAACCAAAAAATCCTAAGTCAGCAAAAGTCGGCGCTTTATCAGGAGTTTCCAAAAGCCGCATAACTACTTTTTCTTGACCCATCAAGGGCAAAGTAGAAACGCGAATATCAATTTCTTTGTTGTGGACATTGATGCGAATACGACCATCTTGCGGTATGCGAGTTTCATCAATTTTCAAGTTGGCCATGACTTTGATTCTGGATATCAAGGCGGCGTGCACATAAATAGGCAAGACAATGGTCGTGTGCAAAATACCGTCAATTCTATATCTAACTCGACTTTGTTTGTTCACTGGCTCAATATGAATATCCGAAGCGCGCCCTTCAATAGCGTGCCTCAGCACCACCGAAACAATTTTGGAAACTGGAGCGCTTTTGACTACCTCAGATACATCGGTCTGAGCGCCGGTCTCAACATCCATGGTACCAAATATCTCTTCGGCTGTACCCAGGGCCTCGCCTACTTCATGCCCCAAGGTCTCATATTGCTTGATAGCGCTACGATAGCTGTCCTGGGAGATGATATAGTACTTGACGCCATATTGTCGCTTGCGAGCCAAAAAATTAAGGGCTTCAACCGCTTTAAGGTCAGTGGGGTCTACTAGGCCGGCTGATAGATTATCCCCTTCCCGACCAAAAACTACCATATGATAATTATCAGCTAAATCTTGAGGAAAAATATTTAATATTTCACTGGAAATGACTACGCCCATCAAAGAACGATATTCCAAACCATAGAAAATACCCTTGGCCTGCGTCCAATCCTCTTCCGATAAAATAACCATCTGCCTGATGGCATTTTCCATATCAGTAAAAGAAGCGAATTGTTGGTTAGACAATTCGTTGCGTTGAATATCGGTAATATATTGATGGCTAGCCAGCCAGGCCAGTAATTTGTCTGTTTCTTTTTTTATCATGGATTGACCTCAACTTTTGGTTTGTTAAATGGCTCAGGATTCCCCACGCCCTCTTCTATATTTATATTGACACTAAAACCCTGCAATTGCTTGTATTGCTCACTATTAAATAAATCGTCCAAACTATTACTACGCACAAAATTTTTATAATTTTCCTCGGTCAAAATCCGCTCTCGCTGAGCATCAACTTTTTGTTGATTGATTGGCTTGATTTGTCCCATTATTTTCCCCCAAACTTCTATCACTGATATATTTTTTTGCTGTAAATATATAAAGCCGCCAGCCAGAACAATGACTAGACCCAAAGTAATTAATTCCCAAGATAATCTTTTTTTACTTTCCATATTTTATCGATAATATGTCTGGACTGAAAATTGAAATTGCGGTGGAGTTTTTGAATCTTCCTGCAAAGAAGCAAAATTTACTGTTTGGATATCAGTCAAGCGTAAATTTTTCTCCAAGGCATCCAAAAATTCTTTGAATGACTCATAATATGTTTTGTTTTGGCCACCATTGGCTTCTTCCATAGTTACTTCACCATCTGTAGCTTGAGGGCTTATTTTGAAGGCCACCACCAAAGTCTTCAGTGCTATAATATTTTTACTTTTCGTGGTGGTGGCAACTTGAGTAGTAGTATTACCATCTTCATCGCTGACTACTACTTGGGGACTAGACTTTTTTTTGTCCTCGCCGTCAGTGATACTAATATCCAAAAGTTGGAAGCCATATTCCAAGGCCAATCTATCACTCAAAACAAAAAGCTCAGCAATTTGCGGATTGTTGGGTACAATTTCTTTCAAGCGCTCTAAATCAGCCTGACGATTACTCATAATACCTTCATAAGTAGTCTTCAGGGTCTCTAGATTTTTTAATAATTGCTGACTTTTATCTTTATCTACCGAGGTCTGCAGAGCACCCTCGCGTAAAGTATCATTGCTTTTTATTTTTTGTTGAATAAGTATATAGTAACCGCCCAATAGCAAAACTCCCACTAAAATCGCAGTAATAATAATCCAAAAACGATTGAAGAAAAGCAACAATTGTGAGGGCTGTTCAAATTGTACTTGTTTGTCTGGCATAAATATTAGTTTTCTTGACTATAATAAAATAAGTCTTGATTGAGCGATAAAATAATTTGAAAACTGACCGCACCATCTTTATCTTGTTTGGCACTGGTGATACTGGCCTCCTCCACAAATTCTTGAGCTTTTTCAGAATTCAAAACTTTGAGCTGTTTGGCCACACTATCATAGCTATTAGTAGAGGCGTTTAGTGTCAAACCGCCATTAGTACCAACTGCCAGGCCCGAATAATAAACATCGCTGACTGTATATTTTTCTAATAAGCTGAAAAAGTGTGTCCAATAAATATGCTTATTTAGGGCATCCTGAACTACTCTAATTTCTTGGCCCAGGGTGTTAATATTTTTGTTTAATTCCGAAAAAGTTAATATCTTTTTTTCAATTTCAGATATTTGCTGTTTCTGATTATTTTGATTACCTATAATCTTCTGTTGTTCCAACATCAAGTAGCCATAAAGGCCGCCTAATATTGCCAATGACAAGACCAGTCCAAAAGCCAGCAATGAGCCAATTTGTTTCCAGCTCCTGACTTTGGCGGCAACAGGAATCAAGTCCACTATACCACTAAGCAAAGAATTTTTTTCACCAACTTCCGGCATGTGAAATTTCGGCCCAGTGGTCAATGGCTTGGGGATGTCGGTGTTGTCTTCTATGGATGCCATTTTCGGTTCTGGCTCTACTGCTTTTGGCGCAATCGGCATGGCAAAATCATTGACGATTGGCTGGGCTTCAGCTTTTGGTAATTCTGACGTCTGGCTAACTGGCCAGAGTGGAGCGGCACTGACTGGTTGAAGTGGAGCTAAACCCACTTCTTCACTGACTTTTTTGGTCAGATCAAAATTTGTTTCTGGCTGTGTCGTGACACTTACCTGATCATTTATTTTTTTTGGCTTTAGATCATTGCTGTCAGCGCTTTCAGCTGACTTATTCAATTCTTGAAGAACCTTGATGCTTGGCTTGGCTTCTGGCTGATGCACACCATTGCCATTGTATTTCAGGCCATTGCTAAGAGCTGAACTGTCTGATTTTTTGGCTTTTGGCTTTGATTTGAACATGGCCAAAAATCTAGACCAAAAAGACGGACCGTGGGGCTTATTTTCTTTTGACAATTTGGCTTTTTCCGGCACAAAATCCTGAATATGCTCTTCTATTTTAGCTGACATTTTTTCCGGTACTCGCATATCAATGGAAACAACTTTTGGTTGACTATTGGTCTTGTCGTCATTATTGTATTTTATACCCTGACCCAAGGCCGAAACAGTCGGCGTGTCTGAAGTGGCTTTTTTGGGCTTTTGATCATGCTTAAATAATTTTGACCACCAAGAAACTTGCCCACCGCTGAGTTTTGGCTCTTTAAATTTTTCTTTTTTACCAGATATTTTGAAGTCCGGATCAAATTTAAAAATGGGGCGCTTGGATTTATCCTCTCTAGAGCGTAAATTTTCTGGCATTAGATTAATTTTCTTGTCGTCCATTTCAAAAAAATTATATATCGCGCATACCTAGGCCAATAGCCACGGACATGCGTGGACCAATCTCATGCAAAACTGGCTTCAAATCCAAAGGATAAATCACTCTGTCCCAAGGATCACCAATCACCACTGGCAAATTCAAGATGGTGTTCAAATACTGTGGTAAATTTGGTAAAAAAGCGCTACCACCAGTCAAGACAATCTTATCAATCATGGAATTACCTAGGCGCTGATAACTGTCAAAAATAAATTTTATTTCATTGATAACTGGTGTCAAAGATTTTTCAATAACCTCTGGAATGTTTTGGGTATTGCCAGCTGACAAACCAAAATCTCGCTTGAATTGCTCGGCTCGATCTTGGTTGATATTCAAGCTGTTCATAATAGCCTTGGTGATTGACTCACCACCAGTGTCAATACCGCGGTTTAAGACCGGCACTCCTTCTTCAATAATACAAATATCCGAATTACTGGCGCCAATATCCACTACCATGACCGTGGACAAATCATTGCCAATCAAAGAACGCGACAAGGCAAAGGCCTCAGTTTCCAAGCTCAATAAATTAAGCTTGGCTTTTCTAAATATATCAATATAGCGGGCTACTAAATTTTTTGGCGCCGCCGTTAATAAAATACGATAATTTTTGTCATCATCTTTTTTGGCGGCACTTTGATTTTTTACCAAATCAATACCGGCTACTGGCGTGGCTGTGGCCGCTGATTTTTTCCTCTTACCTAATATCTTGTGATCCAAAATCATTTCTTCAATTGGCACGGGAATAAATTTCTTAGCTTCCCACTTGATAGCCGCTTGTAAATCTTTTTTGGGCATGGGTGGCAAAGTGATAATAAAATTGAACACCGAAAAAGTAGGCAAGGCGGCTACTACCTGCTTGGTTTCCATTTTGGATTTGTGAGCGATCAAATTGATATAATCAGCAATAGCTTGGTTATTTTTTTCGGCTGAACCACGCAAAATATTGGCCGCCACCTCAGCGTAACCATAAGTTTTGAGCTTGGCCTGGCCCTTGAAATTTTCCAGCTCCACCAGCTTGATGCTGGAGGTGCCTATATCAACGCCTAAATAGCTAGTAGTATTAGAAAATAAACCCATAATATTTAAAACAATTTTGTTCCTGCTTGCTTATCATTCAACTCACATATTATAACACATTTTTTACTCTCCCACCAAATTTAATAACTAGAAAATCTGGGTATAACTCTACTCATGTCCGTCAAGCCCAATGGCGGATTGGATTGCAGACGTCCATCATTAATAAACCTCTCAGCTGGATCACCGTCAGTATTCACAGAAACTCTACCCAAGACAAACTGTCGAGCTAAAACACTACCTTTAACTTTTAAAAATTTATCATCATCAATAGGAGTCGAAGCTGTTGTGGATTTAAATCGCCCACAACCAGAAGCGGGACAAGCCGTTGATCCATTACCCAAAACAATAAATGTGCCTGCAATCTCTGTAACATCTGAATCTACGGAAACATCACCTTTAACTATCCAAACCAAGGAAGGAATTTTTTTTAAATTATCTATAACACAAGACTCATATCTAATGTCATTTTCTATTTTCATACTACCCTCAACAACGATAATACCAGCCCCGCTTGAACTACTAGCATCACCACACTTCACTACCAAATCAGTACCATCACCAAATTTTACTCCATACCCCAAGTTAAATGGGACGCCAGTCACATGAAATACCTGATTATTAAAAGGATTATTAAATATGTCATTATTAGCATAATTATTAGAACCAACTGTTTTTTCTTCTATGGCTCCACCGTATTTATTATAATCAACTAAGCCAACAGTTTTAGCTACGGTAATCAGACCAGTGTAGTCTAGTTTACCCAAAGCATTTGTGTATTTGGTACTACCCAAATTACTCAAAAAATTAATCAGTGGCCTACTCTCCAACTCACCTTGATACTTTTCAGTCTTTGACACCTCGCTGACAAAGTTTGTAATAGTGCCACCAGATTCTATCAAATAAGAAGCATTGTATTTATTGATTGGTGGCTGATAGCGAGTTACTATCCTATTTTTAGAATAAATATTCCCCTTGTCCACTGAAAAATAGGGCTTGGTACTAGTAGAAATACGTGGCGAAAAATTGACCCAGCCAAAACCTCTGTTGCCAGACGCACTGGACCAGGCATTGTAGCCCCAGCCACACAAAGTGCTGGCGCTAGATAGACCGTGTTGATTATCATAAATCACCCCTCCATCACGATAAAGAGTGGATTTGATGCCAGAACCATCGTCTATCTCACATTTACTACAACGATTGTTATTAAGACCAGAAGCATTGAGAGTGCAGGAATTAGCTAAATTTTCGATTGTACAGTCTGTGCAGTTAAAACCAGATAAAACCTTTTTTAAATCTCCGGCTTGATGAGCAATACACTTGTCACCAGTTATGAAACCGTTACACTGAGCATCTGTTGTACAGGTAGTATCTGGCTGTAGTTGGCAAGTCGAACTATTAGCTGAATAATAAAAATATTCCTGACAATTTTCACAAGTGGACAGAAGATCATCAACCACACAAATATCAGTATTATCAATGCATCCATTCTGGGTAAAGTCGCTACAAGAATTAACACTTTGATCACAAATACAACTACCACCAGAAGTTGCGCATTTATATGTTTTTTCTCTATAACAATTAAAGCAACCCCTCAAAGGATTGTTGGTACTAGTGGCTAAGTTGGGATTATCATCGTCGTGAGTAATTTGAGTAGATAGAATTGTTGCATTGTCTATATAAAATTTTATAGGAAAACCCAGACGATTGGCTTGACTATATCCATTAGTGGTAGTGACTGACTCCATTTTGACGATACTGGCGTAACCTTCGTTATCTGAGCCATAGGGATTTAGGGCATTTATGTATTCGGTTGGTGAGTTTGTATAATTGTACGGCTCATAGCCCTCCTTACAAATATTTACATCACAACTATTAGGAACATCTAACCAACTCAAGGGAGCGTTGAGCCCGCAATAAAAAAGATCCCGATCGCCACAGTCAAAATCATAAGCGCAATTTTTTGCTGGAAACGTTGGGTCGTCTGAGCTTATGTCATAGCAAACGCCAGTACCTAAAGCCGAAGAATCCAAACTAGCCTGCGGGAAAACACACTCCGCGCCACTTGAACAATTTTTATCAAGATAGCACGAAGTCATGGCCGGATCAACAGCCGTAATATCATCAAAAGGTGGCTTATGACCACGAAAATCATTGAGCACGGCTGTTTGCTTTGGAGAATTATCAAAACAAACTCCTTTTAATAAAAAATATTGATCAGCATCATTTTCACAGGCAAATTCACAATCATCGTCATTATTGCAAGAACCACCTGATACCAAGCAAGTATTAGCGACGCACGGGTTACCACAATCATTATCATCATTGCAAGAACTATGTGATATCTGACACTCCTTAGTAATGGTATTACACGAGTTACCACTCGAACAATAATTAGAACTGGAACATGATCCTGAATTAAGACTACCAGATTCACAGGTTCCCGTAACCATAGTGCACTGACAATAGCTAACATCAACTGTGGCGTTACTCATCAAAACGCCATTTTTCGGAGCATTCGTGCCACCAGAGTCAGGATCAGAAAAACAAATCCAACCGGGAGTAGTGTAGTTGGACCCAGCAGGAAGATTACCATCCTCATCTGGCTCCAGAGCCGTACTACCGGCCCAAGCGCAACCTTTTATATAATCCAAATCAACACTCGGTGTGGCTGGATCATTATCGTGATCAACGTTGGGCATGATAGTCATTTTCAAACCCCAAGGACTGGGTGATGCGCAAGAGCCAGTCCCTAAAGCATAGTTACCATCCGGCTCGCCATCACCATCAAAATCATTGGCACAGCTCAAGGCAATCCAGCCCATAGCGTCATTCCAAGCCCAACCAACAATTGGCGTGTTATCTTGATAAACATTTTGTATCAGGGCCTTGGTATCCACGGATTTTTGTAACAAAAAAAAGCCAAAAACAAAAATCAGCATACTTATCACAATACGACTATAAAAATGATAGTGAAAATCAACTTTCATTAATTATTTAATTTAGCACAACCTTCTTCCAAATATAACCACCAAGAGTATTAGTGCTACAAATATACAACTCTCCTGTGTCAGCTCTAAACCAAACTCGGCCTCGTTCAATATTACTATCACAATCAGTGACTAACGGATTAGCGATATTACTAACTAACTTGAAAAAATTACTAGTCATTGTCAAATTGCCACCAATATTAACTGCGCCGGTAAATTGCCCAGCCAAACTGCCCGTGTCTTCAGCCACACCGTTAATCGCTATACCTCCACCGGCAGCTGTACCATAAACTCCATAGGTGCTAACAGCACTACCACGACCCCACAAACCATAAGTGCCACCCTCTCCTTTCACCCCGTAGTATCCCCTGCCATAAACACCGGCTCCGCCAACAAAAATAGCGGTATTAGCTTCACCTCTTACTCCGGCTCCATTATTTGGAAAACCAGAAAAATCGTTGTAACCAGAAATAGCCGGCACAATTCCTGATGTTGTTGAAGCGTAAATTCCTGTTTTAGTATTGCCCCTGACTAATAATTGATAAGCAGTATCTAGGGTTGTGTTTATGGCTACTTCTCCGGTATCTGCAAAAGTGACTCGGTTTTCATTGCCTTTCCAAAAACGCAAATCATTGGAAGCGCTATCATGATATATGCCCCAATGACTATCATCGCCTCCTGCCCCACCAGTTTGAATGTCTATTTCTGCATTTTGTGCGGTCGCTAAAACATGCAACCTGTGGCTCGGAGAATTCGTGCCAATACCGACATTACCACTTGCACTGGGGGTGGTGGTAGTGTAATAAAGTGCCCGGCTAGCAGAATAGTTAATTGCCCAGTCACTAGCCAAGCTAGCCCCACCGCCACTGACGCCATTGATTGTGCCACTGACCAACAAATTACCATTAACACTGACGTCGTCATTCAAAGTAATAGGACCATCAGCGTCAACAATTGTACGAGTGCCTAAATCAAGATCTTGGGCTAAGGGCGTAAAAACAAAATTCTGAAGCAAGCTTGTATTGCTTGGTAAATAATTCGGCTCAACCCAAGCAGCTTGAACCTGTCTAAGAACTACCAAAACGCTCAAAAAAGAAACAATAACAATCAAGGTAGAAAGTGGCCAATTGGCCATCTGTTTTTTCTTTAGCATATTATTATATTTTTTATTTTTTAACTCTTATATTATAACATATTTGGAAAGCCAATACTAGATTTGTGGATAAATAATAAAATAAAACTCTATTTGCCAAAAGAGTCATTATTTTATACAATAAAGAGTGGTATTATAAATATTAAAAATAAACACTTATGCCAACTATCGCTATTATTATCTTGGTCGTTGTCGTGGCCTTGATACTTTGGGCCATCGGCATCTACAACGGTTTGATCACTCTCAAAAACCGAGTCAAAGAAGCTTGGTCAGACATTGATGTCCAGCTCAAAAGACGCTATGACTTGATCCCCAACTTGGTTGAGACAGTCAAGGGCTACATGAAGCATGAAGCTGGAGTTTTTGTCAAAGTGACCGAAGCCCGATCGACAGCTATGCAAGCCAAGGGCACAGCCGAAAAAGCCAAGGCCGAAAATGCCTTGTCTGAATCACTAAAAAGCTTGTTTGCCGTGGCCGAGGGCTATCCAGATCTCAAGGCCTCACAAAACTTTTTGCAACTACAAGACGAGATCTCTGACACCGAAAACAAAATTCAGGCCTCTCGCCGCTTCTACAATGGACAGGTGCGCGACTTCAACACCAAAATCCAGGTCTTCCCTAATAATTTTTTTGCCAACCTGATGCACTTTGTGGCTTTTGAATTTTTTGGAATAGAAAACAAAGAAGAAAAAGAAAACGTCAAAGTTCAGTTTTAATTTAAAAAAACCGCCTACCAATTGTCATTCTGGAGCGAAATCCGCAGGACGAAGCGATAGAATCTACAGTTTGATTAAAACCCGTAGATTCTATCGGTCGCTCCGCTCCCTCCAGAATGACGACGAAACAGGCGGTTTTTTATTTTTAACAACTCTGTTTTTGTTCGAGTAAGGTTACGCGAAGCGAAACCGCATCGAGAACTATAGTGCAGTCGAAAATTATATTTCATGGACTTCTCGACTCCCTACGGTCGCTCGAAGAAAAAAAGTTATTATGGATCGCTCAAAGAAATAAGCCCCCCGCAAATTGACACCAAACATCAATAATGTTATATTATCGTAACTATAATCTAAAAAACTATGTATAAGCAAATTGCTAGTAACAAACGAAAAAGCTACTTATTAATGCTTTTATTTTTCGTGGTTTTGGTAGGCATTGTTTGGGTCTATTCCCAATATTTTGGTACAGATTCGGGCTATAGTATGGTTATTTTTGCTGTAATATTGGCCACAGGCATGAACCTAGTCAGCTTTTATGCTGGAGACTCTATTGCCTTGAGTATAGCTGGTGCTAAGCCAATCAACAAAGAAAAAAATCCTTATGTCTATAGAATGGTAGAAAACCTCAGTATCACAGCTGGACTGCCGATGCCCAAAATATATATTATTTCTGACCCAGCCATGAATGCTTTTGCTACTGGACGCGACCCCAAGCACGCCTCCATTGCTCTGACCTCTGGCATTATCGAGGGCTTGGAAAATGAAGAGCTAGAAGGCGTCATTGCTCATGAACTTTCACATGTCAAAAATTATGACATCCGCCTGATGATGATAGTAATAGTCTGTGTTGGCGTCATTGCTCTGCTAGCCGACTGGATGACTCGCAGTTTGTTTTGGCGTAACAGGGACAACAATGAACGCGGAAATAACGGAATATTTCTAATTATTGGTTTGGTTTTGGCTATATTATCTCCAATTTTTGCTAAACTCATCCAGCTAGCTATTTCCCGCAAGCGTGAATTTCTAGCTGATGCTTCGGGTGCGCTTTTGACTCGCTACCCAGAGGGATTGGCACGCGCTTTGGAGAAAATATCTAGCCAAAAAAAAGCCCTACGCCACGCCAACAAAGCCACCGCCCATCTCTACATTGCCAATCCTTTTGGTAGTGAGAAAATGGCTAATTTGTTTTCCACACATCCACCGGTGGCAGCACGACTAGCGGCCTTAAGATCTATGTAAAAAAATGAGTACTCAACCACAAAATATCTTAAATAAATTTACTTACCACTTTAAGCGTGTTTTGATTAACGCCCAGAATTTGGCTTTGGCCAAAAAAAATACTGAAATAGAGCCGGAAGATTTGCTAGTTTCGCTATTTACTACCAAAGGCGCCTTGGGCTCTGATATTTTGATAAAACATAATGTCAAAATTGATTTAGGCAACCCCAATAATAGTATTGATTTTGAAATTGTAGCTACTGTGGATCCAAGTCATTTACCACAACCCTCTACCCTAGCCCAACGGGTTATTGAACGAGCGGTTATTGCGGCTTACAAATTTCAGCACAAATATGTGGGCACTGAACACTTGCTCTACGGCTTCATGGACACGGCTGATGAAAATATTGCTGTTATTTTACAAAAGGCCAATATCAATTCCCACAATTTGAAACAGCACTTGAATATGGTGCTAAAAAGCAACAACAAATTCAATGATTTAAGCGCCGAAGAAAATACTGTCAAAGACTTGGACGCTCTCTTTGATGAAAACGCACCCGAGCCAAATCCCCTGGACATCTACACTATCAATCTGACTAGCGCCGAGGTGCAAAAAGACATTGACCCAGTCATCGGTCGCCAAAAAGAATTGGATAGATTGATTGAGATCCTATCACGGCGCACAAAAAATAATCCCGTGCTTTTGGGTGATGCTGGCGTGGGCAAAACCGCCATCATTGAAGGTTTGGCCAAAAGAATTTTGGAAGGCCAAGTGCCTGATGTTTTGCTAAACAAAACTATCTTGAATTTGGATCTATCTGCCCTGATTGCCGGCACTATGTACAGAGGCGAGTTTGAAAATCGCCTCAAGCAAGTCATTAATGAAATAAAAAACAACCCCAATATAATTATTTTTATTGACGAATTGCACACCATCATGGGCGCAGGAGCGACTGCTGGCTCACTGGACGCGGCCAATATCTTGAAGCCGGCTCTGGCCAGGGGCTACTTGCGCTGTATTGGTGCCACTACTTTTGAGGAATACAAAAAACACATTGAAACTGACCGCGCTTTGGAAAGACGCTTTCAGTCTGTAGTCATCAATGAATCCAGTGAAAAAGAAACCTTGGAAATTCTCAAGGGTTTGAAAAAAAATTACGAAAAATTCCACCAAGTCAACATCAAAGACGAGGCCTTGGAGGCGGCTGTACTTTTGAGCAAACGATTTTTGCCAGACAAAAAACTACCAGACAAGGCCATTGATTTGATTGACGAAGCTTCGGCTCGACTCAAGGTCAGGCAAACCAAACGCAGTCTAGCTAAAGAAATCAGAAAACTAGAAGAACAAGCGCAAAATTGCCAAAACAATAAACGCCAAGCTATTTTGTCTGAAGATTATTTGGACGCTCTCAAATACCGCGATGAAGAAGAAGTGATATTAACCCAATTGGTCGGCCTACAAGCCCAAGAAGACAAACAAAAACAATCTAGTCTTGGCGAAATCACAAGCATTGATATTGCCGAAATAATTTCGGAAATGAGCCAAGTACCTGTAGGCGATCTAACAGCCACTGATCAGCAAAACCTCATCCAATTGGAAGAAAAAATTGGTCGCTATGTTTTTGGTCAAGAAAATGCTCTACAAACCATTGCTCAAACCATCCGCCAAGCCAAAGCGGGCTTAACTGACAAAAACAAGCCATTGGCTTCATTTATGTTTTTGGGACCATCCGGAGTCGGTAAAACCGAAACTGCTAAGCAATTAGCCAATTTTGTTTTTGGTGGCAAACATAATTTATTGCGCATTGACATGTCAGAGTTTTCTGAAAGCTTCAATATTTCCAAATTGATTGGCTCTCCGGCTGGCTATGTGGGCTATCGCGAAGGCAATAAATTGACTGACACCATAAAAAATAAACCCTACACTTTAATATTGTTTGATGAAATTGAAAAAGCTCACGCTGATATTTTTAATCTGTTATTACCGATCTTAGAGGAGGGCGAATTGACTGATGCTACTGGTCGGACCATAAATTTCCGCAATTGTGTTATTATCATGACCTCCAACATTGGCCTGCCAGAATTCAATCACGAAGCAATCATGGGCTTTGATCTTGGTAATGAAAACAACAGCCAGTTCAAACATGTGTCCAACAAAGTATTGAGCAGTTTGAGCAAACATTTTCCCCCGGAGTTTATCAACCGCTTAAATGGGGCCGTAGTTTTTGACCCCATCAGCAAAGAAGCGGCCAACAAAATAATCAAACAAGAAATCAAACAATTGTCCCAAACCTTGTCTGACCAGGATATACGGCTGACTATACCAGTTAGCGTCACTAATAAATTGCTGACTATGGCGCCAGAGTACATTCAGACTGGCGCTCGTGGCTTGAAAAAAATAGTTGATCAGGAATTAGCCAATCCTATAGCTAAAATATTGCTAAGTAAAAAAACCAAAAATATCCGCGCCAGCTTGATAAAAGAAAAAATAGTTTTGAAATAATTTTTCTTCGAGCGATCCCGAGCAAAGCCGAGGGAGAGTCGAGAAGTTCTCGACTGCGCTCGAACAAATATTATATAAGAAAAGCGATGATTCCCGTTAGAAATTCCCAATGGTTTGTTTATATTATCCTGTGCAAGGATGATCTTTATTATGTTGGCCTAACCAATGACATTAGTAAGAGATTTGATCAACACTTGAGTGGCCTGGGATCAAAATTTACCGCTAAACACGGGGTGAAAGAGTTAGTTTATGTGGAGTAATATGATGATTTTGATTGTGCGAGATATAGAGAAAAAGAAATAAAAGATTGGAGCAGGATCAAAAAAGAAAAACTCATTAATGGGCAGTGGGGTAAAATTATGTAATTTCTTCGAGCGACCATGGGGAGTCGAGAAGTTAATGAAATACTAGTTCTCGACTGCGCTCGAACAAATATTATTTAAGAAAACAATGATTCCTTTTAGCCAATATCTAAATAATTTTTTAGATTATATATTCCCTCAATTTTGTTTGGGCTGTAAGCAAGAAGGAAATATATTTTGTGATTCTTGTCTAAACAAATTAGAATTACTACCCGACAACCAGAAACCCTGGCCTGAGGAAAATTTTTTGTTTGATGAGTGCCATATTTGCCTTGATTATCACGATCCAGTTGTCAAAAAATTAATTAAAAAATATAAATATGGCTATTTTGACAACTTGGCCAATCCAATTGCCGCGGTCTATATCAAAAAAATAAACAATTTAAATTTAAATAATGCTTTTATTATCTGCAATGTTCCTCTGCACAAACGCAAAAAGAAAAAACGTGGCTTTGACCAAACCGAATTAATTGCCAAAAAAATTAGTGCTAATACTCAAATCCCCTATTTTGATTTATTAAACCGCCAGCGTTTCACCAAAGCACAAGCCGAGCTTGATAAAGAGCAACGACAAAAAAATATGTCGCAAGCTTTTGTGATTAACAAAAAAATTAACTCACTGGAGTTAATTAATCACCCTGTATTATTGATTGACGATATTGCCACCACTGGCACCACTCTGAATGAGGCCTCTCGTGCCCTCCAACAAGCTGGTTTTAAACAAATTATTTGCCTAGCCTTAGCTAAAAACTAAAAACGCAGCCTATACAATTTTTTCTGGTGATTCCATTATTTAAATTCACTAAAGGTAATTACAGAAAGATTGTCCATATTGTGGCCATAGTGCTTGAAAACTTCCCGCGCATCGCCATCAAATCTTTTTTCCCAATCAATCTCTAGTTGATTACAGATATTTTTTAGAGATTCCACTGACGCTCCTTCCAGCTCCACATAAGCTGGTGTCTTTGGCCAGGTGTCAATATCAATAATTACATCGCCAAGTTGGAATGTGTGTCGATATTTTTCTATTTGTCGTATAGCCCTTAATCCAATTTTATTAAAAAGTTCCGAACATTTATTTAAATCCGATACTTCCAGTTCAATTTCCTCAGCACTGTCTACTGTCTGTTTTTCGTTACTTTTATAGGTCAGCTTTATTTTACCTTTGGTTTTTCGGAGTCGTACAAATTTATTCTTCCCCTTCCATGACATAGCTTGATCATAGAAAATTATTTCCTCCAGTTTTTCCTCATCTTTATCAATAGCGCCAAGCGAAACGAGTTTTTTCATGAGCTCGTCTTTGTTTATATCAAGAAATCTTGTTTCTATTTCTTTTTCCATAATATCTGTTTAAAAAACTTGGCGGAGAGTGAAGCCCGCCGTCGCTTCGCTTTGGCGGTACTTTGGCGGGTAAAGATTCTCACCGATAAATAATCTGGCGGAGAGTGAGGGATTCGAACCCCCGATCCCCTTGCAGGGATAACAGTTTTCAAGACTGTCGCATTCGACCGCTCTGCCAACTCTCCGGGTCTATAATAAATTGTAAGCTTTGTTGTTTTTTATTAGTAAGTGGTTGAGGGTTTGAAAAACCCGAAACCACGAGCGAGCCCAAGCTATGCTTGGGCGAGTCGAGTGGTGACCCCGGCAGGAATCGAACCTGCAACCTTTTGGACCGCAACCAAACGCTCTATCCATTGAGCTACGAGGCCATGTTAAAAAAATTATTGGTTTATTTTTGTTTTACGAAATTTTTTGCGGAAGTAATAAAAAATTAAAGCCAGAACCGCAATTATTAAAATAACATCTAACACTTCGCTGTATTTACGAACCAAAGCCCAATTATCTCCTAAAGAGTAGCCAGCATAAGCCAATATTGAATTCCAAAGGCCAGCTCCCAAAGTGGTGTAGATAATAAATTTTCCTAATTTCATTTTGCCAGTGCCAGCGGGAATGGAAATCAAGTGTCTAACTATTGGAATAAAACGGCTAATAAAAATTGTTTTATCCCCAAATTTATTAAAAAAATTTTCAGTTTTTACTAAATGATGTTCATTGAGTAAAAACCATTTACCGTATTTAATTATCAAAGGGCGTCCACCATATAGACCCAAGCCATAGGAAAGCAGTGAGCCGATAATACTACCAATGGTGCTGCTAATAACAATTAAGACAAAAGACATCTGTCCAGAATGCCACAGGAAGCCAGCAAAAGGCATGACCGCCTCACTGGGCACGGGCAGTATCATGCTCTCCAAAACCATCAAAAATCCTAAGCCATAATAAGAACCAGCCGAAATAATATTAGTGAAAAGATCAACCAGGTATTCAACCATTTTTTATTTTTTAATTTAAACTAGTTTATTCGACACTAAATTATGGTGGCGGAGAGGGCGAGATTCGAACTCGCGGACCAGTTTAACCCGGTCAACAACTTAGCAGGTTGCTGCTTTAAGCCACTCAGCCACCTCTCCACAGTAATACATCAATTAAATTTCCCGAAAAAATTTATTACAAATAAAATATAAATTGGCAATTAAGCCCCGTATATGAGCGTAGCGAATTGTACGGGGCACCTCTCCGTGCATAAATCAGCTTATATAGTAATATATTTTGTTGATTTTGGCAAGGGTGCTAATGTTCAAAATAAACAGCCTATTTTTTGTTTACCAAACATATTGACACTGCATTTTGGCTGTGATATATTGCCTTGTTATCAATCAGAACCTACCACCATCAACCCTTGGGAGGCGTGCAAATGTCTAGGGTCAAAAAGGTGTGCCTGATCGTTCCCTTGGCCTGTGATCTGGCTGAGCAAGGCCGCAAGCTTGGACCCGAATCAATCTGGCGCTTGAGAAAAGCGCTCGGAGTCTATTACTCAAAACTAGCCGACGGCTGGCAGGTCATGTTCACCTTCAGCGCTGGCATGGCTCCGCCCAAAAGCTGTCCCAATCAGACCATGTCCATGAGTTTTCTTCAGCGGCAATTCTTAAGCTATTTAGGAGTTGCCGACCAACACATGGGCTACACCACCAAACCAAGCTGGGGAAGCCGTGCCGAAATGGCCGAGGCCTTGACTCAGGCCAACACCATGGGTCAAGGAGAAATCGAAGTCATCTTCGTCTCCAGCTGGTACCACCTGCCCCGCCTGCGCCTACTTCTCCGCCAGCACCTTGGGGCTGAAAAGGCCAGACTCAACATCACTATCAGCTTCAATGCTTCTCGCGGTCGGCTCATCAACGCCCTCAAGGAGCCAGCCAAGTTGTTGGTGCAGTTCTTGGGCCTAGCGTGAGCCCTCGTTGTGTGTGCGGCGGCGATCCATCGGGATCGCCGCCGCCTTTTTTATTTTCCGGCTAATATGTTATAATATAGGCATAATATAAAAATATGGCTAATGAAAAAAAAGAACCAACAGATGCTAAGGAAACTAGCAACCAAATCGGTAATTATGTCGATTATGGACAAATTTTGGCTTCCTGGCAGTTTCCCGAACACATAAAACACGAACGTAGCTTAAAGTGGTATGTTTTCTTTTTTCTGATACTAGCGGCCATTATTTTGGTCTCAATAGTTGGACTAGACATTACTTTTTTTAGGATCGCCGGCGGACCATTTGCCCTGACCATTGATAAAGGTAATTATTTATTCGTGATTTTGATTGTTTTGTTCCTGATACTGTATTTTTACTATGAACGCAAAGAAATAGAAAATATAGTTATATTTTTGACTGAAGATGGTGTGGTTATCAACAACAAATTAATTGAATATAGCTCCTTGGACCACTTTTATATTGTCTATTATCCACCAAAAATACAAAATCTATACTTACAGCCCAAAAATATACTACGACCAGTGATTGTCGTACCCTTGGAAAATGAAAATCCAATTGAAGTCCGAGAAATTTTACTGCGCTACCTCGAAGAAAATCTAGAAAAGGAAGAAATGCCAGCCAGCGAGTCCTTATCAAAAGTTTTAAAATTATAATTACTAATACACCCTTCTAACAATAAGCTGAACCTCGCGTTCAGCTTATTTGGCCTAATATGGCAAAAAATTTTTTTTATCATACTCCTCTCTCTGAATTGCACGCTATAACTTCTGGCCTGCAAAAAGATTTTAATAAATTAGAAATAAAAACAGTCGGCGATCTGCTGTGGTATTTTCCTTTTAGATATGACGACTTAAGTGAAGTAAAAAAAATTAGCGAGCTGACTGATGACGAGCTAACTACTATCAAAGTAAGTATTTTAAAAATACGCTCTTTTCGCTCTTGGAAAAGAAAAATAATGATTACCGAAATCGTAGTCACTGATGGTGAGGAACAATTGACCGCTACTTGGTTTAATCAAAAATTTGTCAGCCAAATATTAAAAATCGGCGATGAAGTTTTTTTGAACGGCAAACTGCAAATGAAGGGCACCAAATATCTAATGTCCAATCCTAGCTATGAAAAAGTCAAAGACCGACCTCTGCATAGCGCCCGCTTGGTGCCCAACTATCATCTCAGTGGGAAAATAACCCAAAAACAATTGCGTTTTGTGATTGATAAGGCCCTAAAAATAGCCCCTAGCGTCGAAGACCCCTTTCCCGTGGAAATATTAAACAAAGAAAAATACCCCTGGCTGTTTGAAGCCCTAGAGCAAATTCATTTTCCCGGTGATTTAGTTCATTTGGAAAAAGCCATTCAAAGACTAAAATTTCAAGAGCTATTTTATCTGCAACTCAAATACCAGCTAGCCAAAAAAGATTACCAAAACAACCCCACTTATCAAATACCAACTGCTAAAATATTTTTAAATAAAATAATCAAAAATTTACCATTCCGACTGACCGCTGATCAGCTAGAATCCTTAGATGAAGTATTGAGCGATATTGCTAAAACCCAACCCATGAATCGACTGTTGGAGGGCGATGTTGGCTCGGGCAAGACAATAGTGGCCATGCTATCTGCTTTTAGCGTCATAAAAAACGGACAGCAAGTGGCTTTCATGGCGCCCACTGAAATATTGGCCCGCCAACACTACCTAAATGCTCTGAAATTATGGCCCACGCTTTTAGCCAAAAATACCGCCCTATTGAGCAGTAGCCAACAATTAGTGGGCTTGGAAGAAAAATCAACTAAACAAAATATTTCTAAATTATTAGCCAATGGCAAAATAAAATTAATTTTTGGCACCCATAGCTTGATTCAAGATAATATTTCTTTTAAAGATTTGGCTCTAGTAATTATCGACGAACAGCATCGTTTTGGCGTCAAACAAAGACAGGCCTTGAAAACAAAAAATAATAACAATTTTGTGCCACATCTTTTGTCTATGACCGCCACACCCATTCCTCGCACTCTGTCACTCACTCTCTATGGCGATCTAGATATTTCTTTGATTAAAAGCAAACCACTAGGTAGACAAATTGTAAAAACTTTTCTAGTGCCAGAAAAAAAACGGCTTGATGCTTATAATTTTATCCGCGAAAAAATAAAAGCCGGTCAACAAGCTTTTATTATCTGTCCGCTAATAGATGAAAGTGACCCGTCTCGCCAACCAGCTTCGCCAGCGAAGCTGGGCGAGGGCAAGGCCGAGGCGGACAAACTGGGCGCCAAATCAGTACTTAAAGAATACGAAAAAATAAAAAATGAAATTTTCCCAGATTTAAATATTGCCATGCTCCATGGCCAGATGTCAGCCGAAGAAAAAAATGCTGTCATGACTGATTTCAAAGCCAAAAAAAGCTCCATATTGGTAGCCACCTCTGTCATTGAGGTTGGGGTGGATATACCGGGTGCAACTTTGATGCTTATCGAAAGCGCCGAAAGATTCGGACTGTCACAACTGCATCAATTCCGTGGCCGAGTTGGTCGTAATGATTTGGAAAGTTTTTGCCTGCTTTTTACTAGCGACCCCACCAAACAAACCACTAAACGACTCCAAATTTTGACATCAGAAAATGATGGTTTCAAGCTAGCGGAATTGGACTTGGAGCTCCGAGGCAGTGGCTCGATATTTGGTACCAAACAAACCGGCTTGATGCCCTTAAAAATTGCCACTCTTACCGACACTGTCTTATTAAAAAAAGCCCAAGAGTGGGCTCGGAAAATAATAACTAATAAAAAGTATCGCTCACAAACTCAGGTCGTAAAACTGCTTGAGGATCTAAAAACCGAAATGCATTTGGAATAAACTAATCACCTCCACAACGACTAGCGTCTATACCCCACTCACCTCCTACTGGCGCACACTTATCAGCACGATAAGGTATGTCCTCACAACACCAGGTTCTAGAATCTGGATTATTTTCAATTTGACAATCACTATTACTAGAACATGATTTTGTTCTTAAATCTGAACAAATTGTGCTCCAATAACAAACCTCACCTAGTGGAGAGGTGCCATTTTTAAAATTTTTACCATAACAGGCATTAACGCGGCAGTTTGGTTCATCCAAAGCATCCATGAAATATCTAATACCTTCATAACCACTTGAGGAGTAGGTTCTTTCTGATGAAATGGGAAATTCTATTTGCAGACAATCTATAACCGTACTTGGTGCTGTGGCAGCTACTGCTGTTGTATCTAGGCATTTGCCAGTAGCCGTGGCATCAAGGGCTATCTGTTCTGGAGTGGCCTTTACCCACTTACAACTAGGTGCTGGACAAGATTTTTCTATAGTAAACACCGAACAAGTAAGTTTTGGTAAATCCCTGTTCAGTGGCTCAAAAGATACTAAACGCTGACTAATTAGTGATAACAATATATAGCCCCCAAACAAAAGAGCCAAACCAATCAAGGTGCTATTGATCTTGTCTCGAGCACTAGATATTTTGGATGAATTACCACCAGCCAGTAACCACTCCCAGCCAGCATAGACCAACATAAACATAGCCACCACCCCAGCAAACATACCGCCATAGCGGTATATACCAACAATGTATTTGGCTAAAGATGAGCCATCAACTAAAAATGGCTCTCCGGCTGTATAAAGCCCAGGAATAGTCATGGATGGTATAAACTCTAGTGGCGTAGTATTTTCCTTATCAGCGGCTATTACAATATTGGCCAACACAAAACCAAGAGAAAAAATCAGCAATAAAATTATTTTTTTATTTTTCATGAAAAAATTCTATAATCAATTTAATTGAAAGTGCCACCATTCGGTATCAAGTTGTTTAAAACCAGCACTACGCATTGTTTGAAGCAAAACCCATTGAGCATCATACAATCCAGGTACTCCGGCGCAAGGAGCAGGATTGGAGTGATTGTCCATGGCGCAATTGTATGCTTTGTTAATATACCCACAGGTATCAACCGTGGAATTCTTAATGCAAATATCCACCGCTGTTCCAGTTTGGTGAGGAGCATCACAACCTGGTTTAGCCGCTTCATTACACGAGCGACAACCAGTGGGACAAGTATTACCATCCTTATTAATATAACAATCATACAACTCCTTTTGTAAGGCCGTTGTACGATAAGCGCTATTTATTTGTAAACTATGCCCAGGATAGGCATTCAAAAATATTACTGCACTTCCTAGAGCTGAAATTGTCGGGCCAGTCAACCTGCAATCGGTGCACTCCGAACTAAGAATAATACCACTAACTTGTATCGGCTTAACCAATGACTCTGAAGGACAAGCCGTAGACGCCAACGACAAAGCGTCTTTACAAAAACCCAAAACTTTTGGATCTTTTGCCAACTCCTCGGCTGTAGCTGGAATCCAAAAACATCTAGCTTTGGTGCATTCATCTGGTTTACTAAAAGCCATACAAATTGCTTTCACATCAGGCAAAGCTGTATTCAGTGGTTTAAATTTTACTAAATTTTCGCTAATCAAAGAAAGCAAAATATAGCCACCAAATAAAAGTGCTAAGCCAATCAGCGTGCCATTGATCTTGTCTCGAGCACTAGATATTTTGGATGAGTTACCCCCAGCCAGTAGCCATTCCCAGCCAGCATAGACCAGCATAAACATAGCCACCACGCCAGCAAACATACCACCATAACGGTAAATGCCAACAATATATCTGGCTAAAGTTCCTCCATCTACCGTAACTTCCTTTGTGAATTCACTACCGGGTATATCGATGCTCGGTTTGAATTCTATAGCCATTACTAAAAGCGGCAAAAATATTGCTGTTACAAAATAAAAAGTTATTAAAAACTTTTTTAACATTATTTTAATCTTATGCCTTGCAAAGTCCCACTATTTCTATCCATAAAATACAACATAGTGCCATCAGCCGAAACTGATAAATTGTAAGCAGAGTAGGCACCCTCAGAGCCGACTGGACTAGCTAGTAAAGTTTTTACACCAGAATTCAAATCCACACGATAAAAATTGTCTGGATACTGATAGGATATTTCTGGATAAATACCGGCTCCGCGGGGTAGACCTTGAGGCACTGCACAAAACATAGTTGATTCGTCAGTATAGGTGCATTTATCTGGCCAAGTATTGATGCTAAGTGATACTTTGAGATCTCCCATTTCTCCGGTCTTACCACTAGTCACCCACAAATTAGGCAAATAATCAGTCTGCGTATTGTACACGCTATAAACCAAGGAATTGCCGGCTGGTGACCACTTGGAAACAAAACCAGAACCAGCGACCTCAAAAGCTTTGAGACTTTCGCCATTCAAGCCAATGGGGTACACCATTTGTCGCAAATTATCAATACTTTTTTCATGCAAAGCGGCAACTTGGTTGTCCGGCGAATAAACTATTTGCGTACTGTATGACTTGTCGCCAAGTTTTTCTACCAAAGCCAAACCCGAGCCATCATCTTTGGCTGATATAATCCAATTATTATCTGAATCATTTTGACTGGCGTCACTAAACCATTTAGCGGTTATGGCATCGCCCTGTTTGCTAAAAGAAAATTCCTCCATTTCTTTGGGCAAGGTCACTTGTTTTTCTTGCTTAAAATTATACAAAACATTGGCACCATCTGGATACTCAATAATTGCTTTTTCTCCGCTATTGCTCCAAGTAACGTTAGACACACCATAAAATAACTTGTCACTCAACAATTCTATTTGACCATTGGCGTTTATCTTAAAAAATTGCTGTTTGGTCTGATCATAAAAATTTATACCACTAGTGCTTTTGACCAAACCAACCACTGAATCGGCTATGACTTTGTTGACCTCAGTCAGTCCGCCACTAGCTACTTTGGAAACCTTGCTATTATCAAACTGCTGCCCCGGCAAAATCGGTATAGTGTTGGTATTACCATTGGTCGTCTGTGGAGTACCTGTGGCAATATTTGGCAAATTACCACCACTGATATTGTTATTATTCTGATTAGCTGGTGGAACTGATCGAAAAAATACCCAGTACAGGGCAAAACCCAAACCCAAAACCGCTAGCACAAACAAAGTCACAATCAATATTTTTTTTAGACTCATCGGGTTAGAAATTAATTTATATTATTATTTTTTTTAATCATTTTTTATTCACCCTTTAAAATACCCCAAAATACTTTCCAGAAAATACTACTCAAATTACTAAGCGTCTCTAATGGATTTTCATAAACTTGAACCATGAGGGTAATGCCCAGCATTATCATGTTAAAAATCGTAAAAATCACCAACAAGCCAATGAGCCACAATATTATTTCCCCCATACCCAATTTCGGAATAATCTTGGAGCCGAAAATGTTGCCAGCGATAAACTGCACGGTCCAAATCAAAACCGTCAAGAATGCCAGAATGACCGTAGCCCCCATAGCCATGTTGACCGCTCGCCAAGTCAATTTTTGGGCTATTTCTTTTTTTATTTTTTCTTCGGCCTGTTGTTGTAAAACATTGCCATCCTTCTCGCCTTCTTGCTGTTTGGCCTTACCACGCAAAGATTCCAAACGTCGACGCAAAAATCCCTGACTTTTTTCCTCTTGTTCGGCTACTGGGTCTAGCTCCTCTGCTGTATCCGGCACAGAACTAGAAGCTACTCGACGAGCCGCTGCTAAATCCCTTTGATAATTTGCCTGTAAAACTTCGGCCATAATTATTGCCAATAAGCTGCGTCAACTAACCACTGCTTATCACTTTTTACTAAATTAACTTTTATATCTTGATATAATGTATTAGAAACTAATTTACCATCCACCGACTTTGTTTCTTGTCTTTGAGTCTGGACCGTAATATCTGCCCGACTAGCAGAAATACTATTCACCTTCTGGGAAATACTCTTAGTGGTAATTCCTGTATAGCTTGTGGCCTTATAATCCATTTCTAAATTTTTTAAATAAATAGCCATCTTGTCAGTACACTGACCGAGAACTTGCTTGATATTTTCTCCTGGCAAGTCCGAGGAATAAGTGCCATAACGCTCAGCAAAATTCAGGGCTGTTTGGATGGCCAATAATTCGTCATTACTAACAATTGGCGACACTTCTTTGTATTGCAAATTGGCACTAGCCGGTTTAAACTCTGGCAATTGGTTACTATTTTTATCATTGGGCTTTTGTCCAAAATCAGTCAATTTGAAGGCCAAGAACAGAGCCACGGCAACTATTATAACCACCAAGGCAATTATAATTATTTTTTTTCTTTTTACTGCATCCATATATTTTATATTTACCCCGTTAAATAGAATTAAAGCCACGCTTTAATTCTAAATTTATTTTATTAGTGTATTTTGTTTTCATAAAACCATTATTTATTTCTTGCTTAAATATATTACTTGGAAAATAAATTTATTTAACGGGGTGAATTATTTTTCTTCCGCGATCATAGATTCCTCAAACTCTTTTTTGGATTGCTCAATTTCCAACAACTGTCTAGGGTCAGAAGTGATGATTAGATGTTCAGCGTATGAGGCCTGCACTTTGATAGCGGCGTGCTTGGCTCCAGCAAAAAATATACCCTCGCCCACTCCTGATTCTAAGAGTAAATATTTTTCCCCTTCAGTCAACATGAATGTCTTTTGGATCAAATTGACAGCGGCTGGTGACTGCTTGAGCAACAATTGCATTGAAGAGTTGGTGACGATGGCATTACCAAATGGCGAAGTCAAAAAGTCATTGACATCTTGAGTGATGGTAGTGACGCCAAGATAATACTTACGACAACGCTTGACCAGAGCAAACATAAATTTGGCACTATCATCATGACGCATCATAATCCAAGCTTCGTCAACTACCAAAATGCGCCGTTTCAATTCACTACGAATAATATTCCAAATATAGTTCACAATAACATACATGGCAATTGGCCGGAGCTCATCTTCCAAGTCCCTGATACAAAAGACGATCAATTGATTGTTGACCTTGACATTGGTTGGACTATTGAATAGACCGGAAAAAGTACCTTCAGTATATTTCTTGATCCTCAAAGCCATATCTTCTCCGCCCTCCATGCTGAGTAAAACCTCTTCCAAATCAGACATCAACGGTGGCTCAATATTACTCAAATCACTGGCTGGCGTAATATCTTTTTTGGCATAAGTCTCGATCAAGGCCCGATCCAATAAAGAATCCTCAGTATTGGTGACATTACCTATCATCAAGCGAATCAAGCCTTTGAGAGTAATTACCGCGCTACGCAATATATCCTCTGGTTTGCTATCGCCACCAATACCACGCGGTAGATCAAAAGGATTGAGCTTGCTTTCGGAGTTCAAAGACACGTTGATATAGGCGCCGTTGACAGCTTCTGACAAGTGCTGATATTCATTCTCTGGGTCAATGATAATCACATCAGTGCCCAACATCAAGGAACGCAATACTTCTAGCTTGATGGCGTAACTTTTGCCAGCACCCGAAGTAGCGAAAACGACCATATTGGCATTTTGCAAACTAAAACGATCAAATAATATCAAACTATTGTTGTGACGATTGATACCGTACAAAATTCCTTGATCAGAGGTCAGTTCAGAGGACACAAAGGGAAAAGACGAAGCAATCGGTGAACTGTTCATGTTGGTGGTGATCCCCAGCTCGTCATTACCCAAAGGCAAAGTAGAGTTGAAGCCCTGTTCAGCTTGCCACAAAGCCCGGCGAGAATAAATCAACTGTGTGCCTAGTAAATTTTCAATGCGATCAGAGACAAGATCTAATTCTGTTTTGTCTTTGGCGTACAAAGTAATATAAAGGGCAAATTGAAAAAACTTTTCACTGCCTTGCGACAAGCTATCACGCAATCCCTCAATATCTCTCAAAGCAATTTCGGCAATAGGATCGCGTGGCGCTCCTTTTTCGGCATCAGCCATAATTTGCGCTTCCATGGTACCGACTTTGTTTCTCAATTGCTTCAAGACTAGCCGTATATTCATGGGATAAAAATACATGCTAATGTCCAAAGTCAAACTTTCATTGATAATGGGCGCAAACCAACCAATAGACACATAACGCGGATAAGTGACCACAAATATTGTGCGTAAAAAAATATCATTGAGCTGCAAAAAAGTACTCTCAATTTTCATGGCCGCCGGAGCGATGATATCGCGCACTGAAACAATGCCTTCGCGCAAAACTTTTTCCGCTTCCAAAAGCTCTTTGTCACTCTCCTCTTTTTGCTTATGGCTGGCTTGGGCCTTTAGGGCTTGAAAACGTGCCGCTCCTTCTTCAGCGTTCTTATCGGCGGCTTGTTTTATTTGGTTGGCTTCAAACATTGGTCTCAATATTTAATTTACTTATATCTTCTAGGGGTTGTTTTTGAAATAAATTTGGATTGTAGCTATTGTAATAAACTTCAATTAATTCCTGCGTCTTGAGCCGTTCACTGCGCAAACCCAAACTAGCTAAACCAGACTGGATGAAACTACAACGCTTGTCTAGTTGGGCGCTAAATTCATCAAGTCGCTTGCGACTTAAACGCACTATTTTAGCTGAGGAAAAAACTGCTCCAAAACGATTGACAAATTTGCGACCCTTGTCGCTTACTGGATTATAGGGCACCACCACATAAAATCTTTTGCTCATGATTTTTTCTAGGGTCAAAAGCTCTAGCACAAACTGTCGATAATCAGCGGTTTGGATGCGCAATAATTCATTGGTCTGCTCTTTTTCTACTTTTTTTAGACGATTAAGATAATCATCAATATTAAGTGGCCGTGACTGAATCAATACTTGCAAAGGATAGTCCAAGGTATTCAAAAAACTCACATAGCCAGAAATAATAGCCGCTTGCTCGTCTTCTGATTTGAGATCAAAATTTATAGAGGAAACCAAGAGTACTCCCCGCACCGTGCCATCATTCAAAATCACCAAGTCATCACGCACCTCGGCAATGTCCAAAAATCTTTGAGTGGAAACTTGTGGCTTATTACCAGCCAACTTTTTACTACGCATATTATTATTTATTTATTTTTCCGTTTGGTAAATTATTCATGGTATTGGCCAACAGTTCTCCTTGATATACTCCGCCAGTATCAATAATCAATGATAGTTCTGATAATTTTTTGCCGGTCACCATTGTTTTGGGAGCTATTGTTTGCACTACTAAATTTTCATCTTTATTTTTGCGCTCTTCAATTTTAATATATTCTTTTTTCCAAATCCGCAATCTCGGTCTTTTCAAAGTCTGGATAAGGGACAACAAAAACATAGGAAAAATAGCACCATTTATTTTAACAAAACCAAAGATTACTATTAACAAAATAATAACTATAGTCTGCGTCAAAAACAAAGCAAAATCAGCCAAACGATAACTAATAAATATAAAAAGAGCCCCAACGATAACAATGGCAAACTGCCGGACAGTAATCGGTCCCCAGATTCTATCCTCGGCATCAATAAATTGTGGCACAATAAAACGATTTTGCATAAAAGCTAAAAGCGTAATAATTTATTTAAATCGCCAATGGCGTTAAACTCTTCGATGGTCAAAACTTCTTGGCCGGCGGCTTTTTGTTCGGCAATCAGCTGGGATACCTCCTGACCCTTCATCAAGCTGGAAGCGCCTAGATCCAAATATAGCTTGTAGACTGGGCTTTTACGCCAAGCAGCAATACCCATTGTTTTTTTGGTTACTGACTCCTTTTCTAAAATATTGATTTTCTGCAACAACTTCTGGGCTCTCTCAGATGCTGTATTACCATAGCGCCTAAAAGTAGACAAAAGCATATTTTCTAATTCCTGCACTGGGCCAGTCAAAACTGCTTTTTCTTTGCCCGAAGCTAAATTAGCTTTGGCCACCACATCAGACATCAGTGGCTTGACTGGACTAATCTGCTCCCCGCGCATGACTTTGGGCATAGATGGTGTACTGACTATCTCTGGAATCTGTTCCTCTACTTTTGGTTTAAGCTCAACTTTTATTGGTTCAATTTTTGGTGGCTCGGGTTTCTTTTCTTCCACAAAATCCGTGGCCATTTTGACTGGAGGAAAAGCATCTATAATCTCTGGTTTAGCTGGTTTTTTAGGTAATTCGGCCACGTCTTTTTTGATATCACTCTGCCTGACTACCAAGCCACCTTCAGCCTCTATCCTTTCTTTGATGCCTTTGACTATAGAACCAATGTGGTCAATCACTTGATTGGATAAATTGTGGCCATTGGAAAACACCTTTTCAATCAAGTATCCTCTACTAATAATATAATTCTTTCGATTGCGAAAATAATCAAACAAAATATTATTAAAAATTTCTTGATTATTTTTGTCCAAAAGTAAATTATTTTTTTCCGCTATTCTTTGAGTGATTTTTTCCAAACTATACTTCTTACTCTCATCCGTGGGTAAATTTAAATTAAAATTTTCAATCTGTTCGTGGTCTTCCGGATGAAAAACAAAAATAGCCGGCTCGTGCGCCTGTCCGCCACCATGAAAAAAATCAAAATTAGCATCAAGCGGAGCAACATTGAGGGTGGTCAATTCATGTGGAGGAGCTATTTCCAAAACAGTCCTACTATCTACGGGCCTGATGTCACTGGGTGGAGTATTTTTTGTCTGGTGATAGGGTTTTAGACGCCCAGACAAATCTCTAACCAATAAATCATCAACCCAAGGTACACTGGTGCTTGTTTGGCTTAAAAAATCAGGCATTGGCTGTCATTTATATTGTTATATTATAACATATTTTAGGTCCATAAGCCAATGGAATACTTTTCGCCTCGCGCTTGAGCGCGAGGCGTCTAAATTGTTCATTTCATCCCTCGAAGCATTGTTCTATTTTTCTGCCAAGTGAGATTAAAAAAATTCACTTGGCCGTTTTTTCAAAACAAAAACTTGAAAAACTAGGCAAAGAGGGATAATAAAATTCTCCCCAAGTGCCTGACTTAAAAGGAGAATTTTATTTAGTAAAAAATTATATTAAGCTCGAGATACGTATTCGCCTGTTTCCGTATTTATGATCAATGTATCGCCACTTTTTATAAAAAGCGGTGTCCGGACTTCCAAACCAGTTTCCAAAATCACAGCTTTGGTCACAGCTCCGGCGCTATTGCCCTTGACTCCTTCGGGAGCAGAAACGACTTTTAGATTAATCTTGGCTGGCAAGGATACAGCCACTGGCTTGTCATTGAAAACCATAACATCAACCTCTTGGCCTTCTTTCAAATATTTTTCCATGTCATTCAGCTCTTTTTTGTTGAACTGAAATTGCTCAAAGTCGGCGGCATCCATAAAAAAATAATCATCACCCTGAGCATAAAGATAGCTGGCATGACGTCGAGCGGTATCGGCAATTTCCACAGTATCAGATCCGGAAAAAGATTTTTCCAAAGTATTGCCATTGACCAAATTCTTCAACTTGGTTTTGACTACTGCTCCACCTCTAGCCACCTTGATGTGCTGATTGGAAACAATCTGGTAAGGGTCATTGTTGACCACAATAATCTTACCGACTTTTAAATCGCTTAAACTACCCATAATATTATCGTGAAACAAAAGGCAATAAAGCCATAAATCTGGCTCGCTTGATTACTTGAGCTAATTTGCGTTGGTGTTTGGAACAAACGCCATTTCTCCTCTTGGGAGTAATTTTCCCGTAAGAAGAAACATATTTCTGTATTTGTTGCCAATCTTTGTAATCAATCTCTAATTGATTATTGACGCAAAAATTGCAGTGTTTAGTGTTACTTTGCTTATTATGCATATATTTTAGTTTAAAGTTACAAGTTGAAAGTTGCAAGTACCACCCCTGTGGCAGTAGAGTAAAAGTTAATTACTTTATCACCCAGAGGGCGATCACCCTTTGGGTGATACTTTTTACTTGCTACTTTTTACTATTTAGAATGGTATATCCTCGATACTAATTTCTTCCTCATTGGACTCGGGCGCGGGTTGAACACCTTCGGACACGTTGGGCATATTGTTGGTGTAACTTGCTTGCCGATCAGTGGCGCGCGGAGCGCTTGGAACTTGGTAATCCTGATTGCTATTGCCACCAGCGCGATCAAGCATGATCATGTTTTCAGCAATAATCTCTGTGCGATAACGCTTGACGCCATTGGGATCATCCCAAGACCTGGTCTGCATCCGACCTTCGATGTAGACTTTGGAGCCCTTTTTCAAATATTGGCTAGTGATCTCCGCCAAACGACGCCAGGCCACAACATTGTGAAACTCCGCTTTTTCTTGGCGTACTCCAGCTTGATCTTTCCAGACAAAATTGGTAGCCACAGAAAAACTAGTGACATTTTGGCCACCAGTAGTGGAGCGCATTTCTGGATCACGCACCACATTACCGATAATCATTGCTTTGTTGAGATTCATATTTTTTATGATTAATCAACTTTTGGCTCTTTGGCCAATATCGCATCCAGTTGTTTATCAATGTCATCCAAAACAACTTTCGGCTTAACCACGGGCTTATCCTCTGCCTTCTTGACCTGAGCCATTGGTCGCAAAGGGCGAGTCATTGGTCGTCTGGCCTTCTTGGCAAAGTCTGGCTTAGTAGTCTGTTGCCAACGCAAAATTTCTGAGCTAGTAGCAACTTTTTGGCGCTTGACTATCAAGTGACGCAAAATGTTATTGTCTAGCTTCAAATCATGATCTAATAACTTAACAGCTTTTTGTTCTGTTTCGTCAAAAGAAAATTCCACGTAAAAATAAAAACCGTGCTTTTGTTTTTTAATCGGATAAGCTAGCTTTCGCCGGCCACCCGGATAAAAATCGTGCACAATTTTAGCGTTGATTTTTTTTAGATAGCCCAAAACCTGCTCCTGAACCTGTTTGTGTTCGGTTTCAGGAACATTAGGATTGACTATCAAACCTAATTCGTAGTGCATAGTATGGATCTTAATTACCTTAGCTGATAAATCAGGCAAGGGTCAACCGAGGCAAGCTCGGCCACATGGTTAATTAAATACCCAAATTTTTGAGCAATTTGGATTCGGCTACTTTACCACAATGAAAACTAAAAGTCAACACCCAAAACAACCCGCCGGGTAACCCGGCGGGTTGGCAAAAAGATTGCCTAATATACTATTTTTTACTATTATTAAGCCATGCCAAAATATATTTTAATCACTGGCCAGTCGCGAGATCTAGCTCAAGCTGAGATCTGGTCTGTTTTCAATAAACAAGCAAAAAACTTAGAATTTCACCCTAATTATTGCTTGTTGGAGCTTGATTTAGATGCTGAACAGCTAATGAACCGCTTAGGTGGCACTATCAAGATAGCTAAATATTTAGCTAGTTTTGACAATCTAAATCAACTGACTACTGATTGGTGGGCAAAAAATTTGGATAAAAAAGATAATAAAATTAATTTTGGTTTTAGTCTTTATGGCGGACAAAATAAAAAATATTTACCAATCAAAAAAATTGCGCTGTCTGTAAAAAAAGAATTATCAGCCCAAGGGTATAAGAGCCGTCTAGTCACCAGCCAAGAGTTAGAACTATCCTCAGTAGTGGTCAAAAAAAATAATTTATTGGGTAATGAACTATTAATTATCCCTGATTCCGACAAGTACATTATCGGGCTGACTCAGGCCGTGCAAGATTTTGAAGACTATGCTGAACGCGATATGAATAGACCCGGACGCGACGATAGATCGGGTATGCTACCGCCCAAAGTAGCCAAAATGATGGTCAACTTGTTGGGAGCAGAAACTAAAGAAATTTTACTAGACCCTTTTTGTGGCTCAGGTACGGTCTTACAAGAAGCTGTAATTTTGGGCTACAAAAAATTGTTAGGCACAGACAAGAGTGCCAAAGCCATTGAGGACAGCCAAAAAAATCTAGCCTGGCTAAAAAAACAATACCAATATTCTTTTGAGGCCAAAATTATAAAAGCTGACGCTGAAAATTTAAGCAAATATTTATCACCCCACTCGGCTGACTACTTGGTGAGCGAGCCGTTTATGGGCTCGGCTCCAGAAATTATGAAAAAAAATAATTTGAGCTACTTTCATGATTTGAGTCAAGAATTGGCTGGGCTTTATTTCTACTCTTTTCAAGAATTTTATAAAATATTAAAACCGGGTGGAAAAATAATTTTTGTTTTTCCAATTTTCAATGTCCAAGATATAAAAATAGACACTCTAGATATAAAACGAATAGAAAAAATCGGTTTCAAAAATATTGGGCTACCAATAAATTTTAAATCAGCAAAAAACGGGCAGATTGTCTATCAACGCCCGCAACAAAAAGTGTCCCGCCAAATTACTATTTGGGAAAAAATATAATTTTTGTCATTGCGCACATTATCTGTGCGTCACCCCGCACTGACCACGTTAAACGCGTCATCCCGCACTTGTTGCGGGATCTAACCAAAAATAATGACACGCTAGATTCCTGCCTGCGCCCCCTTCGCCGCGAGGCGAGCGGGAATGACGACAAAAAGCATGAGAATGACAACTTTAAGTATGTCATTGCGAGCGAACGTAGTGAGCGTGGCAATCTACAGCTTTTGGATTGCTTCGTCGCCTGCGGACTCCTCGCAATGACGAATCATGATTAACATAAATCAATTATCCTGCCAGCTGAGCTGGTTTTTTGTCACTTGCAAATTACGCCACTTGAGCTGACCATCTTTTTGATCAAGGTAAGTCACTTGACCAGATTGTGCCCACTGACTGGTCAGATAAAAAGCGGCCACGGCTGATTCTAGTTCTGACAAACGCAATTTTTCGGCTAAGATTAGCTCCAAAAACAAACGCCGACCCAAGAGCTTATCTTGATTGCTACCAAACCATAAGCCAATATCATTGCCATAGCGCACGCCAATAAATCTTTTCAAAATACTTATGAAGCGACTATCCTCACTAATCAAACTATCTAGGGCCTTGTGACTGACTAGTACTTTCAAACAGCTCAATACTTTTTCTTTGTCATTCATAGCCACGGCATTCCACAAAATATCCCGCACTTTATAAATATCATTTCCCGCTTCTGATAAAACAAAACTTTCTGGCAAAAGCAATTGATCTAGTTTGTTGACATTATTATTGAGGTTGGCAATAGCTGTTTCGATATTAATTACTTCGGGAGCTTGTTCATCTTTTTCCTGCTTTAGCTCAGCCCACAAAACGCCCTCTTGATTCTCAATATCAATGGGCATATTTTCATCATAGGACAACAAGAAACAGCGCAAAGATTCTCGCTCTTTGGGATCAAGCTCTAGGGCATTGGGACTTTTGGCTAGATATTGCGCGCGTTGCAAGGAGTTGTGATAGCCAGCGCCAAGATAATGCACGTAGTCTTTGATCCAGTTGTCTAGAGTAGGCATCAAGCGCCGAAAATCAGTGCCCGCAATCTTTTTGGCTGAAATGCGTAACTCTACAAAATCATCATAATCGGACATAAATTGCTTGACTGTGCCGTGAGCATGCTCAGGAAATAATTTTTTTTGCAAAGTGACGCTTTTTAAATGTATTGCTTTGGGTACTTTGCCACCCAAACGCAAAATAAGACGATCAACATTACCTAAATAATCTTGGATAGGCCAAAAAATATTTAGAGCAATGTCTAATGAAATAGCTCTTAGGTCATAATAACTTGCCCGCTCCATCTCTTCCAAGCGTACCGGAAAATCAAGTACAGATATTTTCTTTAAAAAAACTAAATTTACCAAGTCCATGATAAAAAAAGTCTGAGTATTGTTTAAAGGATAACGTCCAAAAATCTGAATATTTTTATTAATCAGCTCATCACTGGAAATATATTCCCGAATTTCATCGGGAAGATTCTTTAGATCATCTATAAACATTTAAAAATTAGGTTATTCCTTGCTTCTCCTCTAGTAGCTTCAATTGAGCTGTAGTTAATCCCTTGTCAGCAATTGGCGAATGAGGAGTTCCAGCAACTACTGGATTCATCTTTACTAATCTTGTTAATTGACTTCTATCCAGTTTCAAAAGATCGTCAAACCTTAAGGTCTGAGCAAATTTTGATAAGTCTGCATCATTCACTGCCCCCGAGTTAGGGTCAGCAAAAGCTAAATGTCCATACTTCAAATCATTATGAGCTAACTGCCCTTGAGCTGCAAATTTTGCATCAACAGCTGACATTCCTTTGGCAACACCAACTTTTACTAAATCGGGTATTTGACTAACAAAGTTAGCTATAATATCTGACTCCTGAATATCACCCTTATTTATAGATGGTATATTAATTATATTTTGGATGCGTCCCATTCTAATCTGATTATTAACAATCTCCTTTCGCTGGGTATCAGTATTTGATAGATTGTACATTTCGGCTGTCTTACCAGGACTGGCATGACCAGCAACATCTCTAAATAGAGCTGATTTTTCGTCAATTTTAATCAAATCCTCTGCTTTGGTAGTTGTGGCCAAATTCTTAGCAAATTTTGCTCGCTGTACATCATTGGCTTTAGCATATTCGGCATTAATACTACTCTTTGTCCCATCTTTCGCGTCAAATTTACCCAACAACAACATTGCTTTACCAAAATCTGACTTATCGTCATCGATGGTGCCAACTAGCTTACCACTACGTACGTGCTTATCCAACTCATCCATAAAATAATCACGCATTTCTTTTGTCATGGACTCTGCACCGCTAGTAACGGCCTTAAAATCCTCACTGAGTAATCTTTGGGTCTGTGCTAAACTCATGCCCTGAGGATTCATCTTGCTCAGTGTAGCGGCAACACCATTAGCAGTAATTTGTTTTTCAAAACTTTCAGGAGTGGCTACAGCCATACTTCTAGCACGCAACCTTTCTAGTGATTTGTAATCACCAGCTGCTTCAAAGTCTTTAGCCATGTCTTCAGCTCTTTTGGGATCAATGGCCTTTTTACCTTCTAAGTCAAGTTTTGCTAAATTTGCTTTAGCTTCACGCTTACCCATAAATCCAACACCTTTAGCCACTGTCTCATTATATTCTTTAATTTGCTCATCAGACATGCCTTCAAACCGCTTGTCATATTTGGTCTGCTTTCTCTGCCTGCGACTAGATTCTTTGGCTTGCAGTGCTAGGCCAGTCCTTTGCATAGCGCCAATACCCAAAGCTCCACCCATAACTGCCAAACCCTTGCCCGTAAAACCACCTGCTTGACCCACAAAACCTTTAGCTCCGCCTTCTCCGCTAGTGCCTTGCCAAGCTAGCCTGGTTGCTCCTCCAACTGCAAAACCAGCGGCGCCAATAGTAGCACCCCGGCCAATGCGACTACCCCACTTCTGCAAGCTGTTTGAGGCCTTGCCAGCCACCGAGGCACCGGCGGCGCCTGAAGAAGCGGCAAACTTCAAGCCAGCCATAAGTAGCGTAATAGCAATCACAAAATTCAACATATTGGCTGTATCGGCTACTTCACTAACAACTGTATCGTATGTTTTAGTCTCATTTACATATTTAGTACCATCTGGTGCTGTTGTATTTTCAGGAAAAGAACTGGCGATACTGCCCTGACCTACAATACTAAAAGCCAGCCACATAAAAAAAGCCAAAGCCGGACCAGTGGTCAAATTCTTGGATAACTCAGTTTCCCACTGCCCGTAATAGCTACTGGTTTTGGGAAAAGCGCGAGCCAAAAAAGCCATTGGCGCTAAAATAATCAAAATCCAAAAGCTAATAATACGCATAACAAACATAATCAGTATCACACCCATAATAACTGTAGTAATGATCATCATAATACCGCCCAAAATCATGGCCATTAAATAAGATACTCCCGTATAAGTGCCAGTAACCCCACTAGGAAGATTCATTATTTTTTGCAAACCTAAAGCAACTACGTAATTACCAGCCAGATTCTCAAGAACTGGCGCTAGAAATGTCAAAGTTATGACTTGCGAAAAATCAATTAATAAAGCAACAATTGACTTGCTAAAATTTATCAAAATAGCCATAAGTAGTAGCTTTGACAAAAGCTGGCGATAGCCAAAACCCTGCACCTGTAAAATAGTACCAAAGGCCATAAGCAGGAGGATCAAAATAAAAAACATATTAGCCAAATCACGCACTGTTACCCAAGCTTGTTTTACCTGATCTTGACCAGTAAAATTATTATAGGTTCCAACTGTATTAAACATTTTTATCTCCAACAGCAAAATGACACTGGGTAGCTTGATGGTAAAAAGATAAACAATGGTTCCAAGTTGTTTGGCTAGCCAATCGCCTGTATCGGCGGTAATTTTATTATTTATAAATCCTTGCACCAAATTACCTGCGACATTTGTTGCATCTGCCTGAGCTTCAGCAAATTGCGGCACAAAAGTAACAAAAGTAAAACTGGCCAACAAAATCATCAGCAAATACTTGGGCTTTTTAAATAAATTCATAAATATGTTTTATTATTCTAATGATATTTTTTTCGACTATTGAAGTACCACGATCCAGCCGGCAAAAGAGGTCCAAGCACTCCAGTTTCCCCAGTTGTCCTGTACCCTGACTGTCGGCTTATAGCATGAAGCATTATCAATGTAAGGCTCGTTCATTGGTGTGGAAATGTCACCGTCACACAAATCTCCCTGACCACCAAGCTGATAATCATGATAAAAAGTCTTGTAGGCCTCACGGCAAGCTCGCTCCGTGCCACCAAAACCCTGCTTAGTAGTAAGAATTTGGCCGGGCAGTGGAGCATCAACATTACAATCAGGTATATTGTTTTTGTACTTGCCGGGTATGGTGGTGATGGCGCTACCATCTCCCCAGTCAACCTCGATACTTTTGACTGGCATGTGATCGGGGTGGGCATAATAATAAAACTTGAGCGAAGCAAAGAAAGATTGTTTAGCCTCAATACTGCCACCCTGCGCCTCGTTGACTGTCACACCATTAATCACTACTTTATTTGCGTCGCGACAAACATCCGAGCCACAAACTGTCAAAATCCGCGGTACAAAATCTGGACCAGCCAGAGTGTTTTGGCCACGAGTTGCGGCCGCGCCAACATAAATATTATCTACTGTGTATGGCTCATAGACACTATTTGTATTATTCCACTGCATGTTATAAACCCGATAAAACATGTAAGCCAACTGAGTATGAGCTGCCGTCAAATCAGTTGATAAATTGCCTGTACCGGGCGCATAAAAAGTAGCGGCCGCTAGCGGTGAAAAAGTGCTGGCATTTACTGGCACGCGAACATTGACTACATCTTTGCCTAAATAGCCCAAAGCTGAACCAAAATGAGTAAATTTGTTATTTTCACCAGTGATGCTGGCATAATTAACATTAGAATTTTGGATGAACCCAGACTTGTAATAATAGGACAGCCAAGTATTTGGCGTGGGATAATTGTTGCGTCCTGAATTGCCACTGCCGGTTTCATTGCGCCACCAAATATCCGTCCTAACCCAAGATTTGTCACCTTCAGAGTCAAGATCAACCACAATCTTACACTGCTGATAACAGGCCATGCCTGTACAGGTCCTGCCAGACATTTCGGCTGTATAAAATGCTGAATCTGCATCACATGGAACATCACACGACTTATCGGGAAATGGTGTTGGATTTGAAACCGCTGTAACACCAGTAAATATATCTGACTGCAGACAGCCATCGATAGAGCTCTCATCCACCAACCAAGTATCAAGACCATCTTCTACTCTGGTCACATTGCCAAGGGCTTGGGCTATCAAGCCATTGTAAAGTGTATCATCAGGATCAACGCCTTGCCTTATTTTTAAACCACCGGTGGCGCTAGCTATACTTATTGGTTCGACACTTAGGATGTTACTAAGACAACCAGTTACTGAATTCACATCACGCATGGTTGTACCATCTGCTGACCAAGTGTCGCTACCATAAATGATAGAGCCATAATCCACACACAAATAAGGAGAAGAAATATCTTCCACACAGTTCACAAAAGCGCAGCCCGGCACAGAGTCTGAGCCACATGAAGCTTCTAGAGCCCTATAGGGGTCTGAAGTCATCAAGCACGCTCGCCCTTTTGCTGGCGCTTCAGGCGCTCCACATATTGGCCCCGTGCCACTCACAACATCGGCTAATTCGGCTTTGACATAATAATTCCAAGATCCGGGATTACAAAACCCTTGATAAACTTGGTGATAAGGCCCATTAAGACATGTATCACTCGTACTCGTGCAAGCATTTGACGCGTCATCTGGCCTATCAGGTTCGGCAGTGACTGAGCTAACACAGCCGGTAGTAGGATCGCTCGTTGTGTCACCGATATAAATTCTGGCATCCTCATCACCATCTCCGAACCGGTCTATATTTTCATCATAATAAAACAAGTCTATTTTATTTGTTCCCGTATCAAAAAGATTCCTTAAGACAGATTTATCAACAACTGGCATCTTGGATAAGTCATTACCCGGCGTCAGGACAAAATCTTCCACTGAAAACTTGGCCCCCTCATAAGAGACGCCCACGCTTAAGTCTCTTTTTTCTATATATTCAAAGGTGTAAGGTGGAGTGCTTGGTGGTGATGAGTCATAATGATTCATTTTCTCTGGCCGTAAATAGTTGTAGCTTATCAAACTACTATTGCCAGCTATACTATTCGCTAAAATTTTTGAACCAGCTGGTATACGTATCAGCAGATTGCAATTCCGAGGGTCAGTACCACCACGACGACCACAATATATTCTACTTTCCTGCAATATATAGGGCTCAGTCACTGAACAAAATAATGCCTCCCGACCACCCGGTTCATAATACCCAGCTTCACGGTAATTATCATACAGTGAATTAGTACCACTTATCTGGTCAGCTGGATACCACTGGTTGCAATAATTAGTACCACCAGTGTCATTGACCACTTTGGAGTTGGCATCATACTCTAGACAAATACCTGACCAATTAAATATAGTTTCGGCTTTTACTTTCTTATCACAAGTTCCATCACTTCTGGAAGTGCCATCGGTATTGTAAGTATCACACAAATTATTTTGCGCAAAACCAGCACTGTCCACACAATCAACATTAGTATCAGTATTACCCGAACTACAAATACCTCCCGGACTGGGGAAATTCTTTGGATAATATCTGACCGTACCACCAGCGCCATAAGTCACCTTGATATAGGTAGCTTCACAGCCATTAGGTGAAGCCGTGATTGGTTCTACCTGATCAACCTCACACATATTAGCACCAGCATAAGATTGGAGACGATCGAGACGACCAGAGTCTGGCGAGATAGATCCAGGGAAGGGCGAATCAGATTGGGCATAGCCCCTAGTTTCTACTCCCAAAGCTTTATTAGTATCAACTACCGGATTGAGTAAACAACGACTGCCACGACACACGCCATTAAACAAATCACCAGCAATGACTGCTGTACAATCCGTCCCCTCTCCGCTACAACCTGAGCCATTGTATACCAGTTGTGGCAATGGCGCAGTAGCTGAACCAGCATTGGTCACACCTAATGTGGCTATCGGCAACATATTTGGTATAGAGTAGCCGGTGTATTCCTCATCGCCAAACTGCATATGATTGTCTGCCCCTGTAGATCGATTTTGATAATTATCGACAGTCAAGGCCTGGATTGTTGGCGTTGCCCATTCACCACACTTAGTAACATTATTTTTACTATCAAATTCTGTGCAAGTTCCTATATCAGCACAAACGACTTTGTATCTATTATTATCATTGTCCCAGACAACCGAAGAAGAGCGACAAGCCAGCCACTCGCTACACTGACGATCTTTGCGGACTTTAAGCAAAACATTGGAGTCAAGATTACAAGGTGGATCAAGAGTGGTGTCAGTCGGATCACAAGTCACCGGGCTAACTGCCGTGCCTTTAGAAACATTGAGATTATAACTTTGGACAGCGTCATAGTTGAGATTCACCATGGTATGATCGCTGTTCCAATTATTGGCTTCCTTGAACAAAACGCAACCATTATTTTCATTGACTTGACCATTGCAACTGGCCTTATCTATTTTTTCATTATTATAATAATAGTAGGGTTGACATTCTGCTGAATTGGGATTAAGGGTAAAGGTACCACCAGCCCCACTGCAATTTAACTCATCAGTAATGCCTATACACTCGGTTGCTGCCAGTGTGGCACAATCACTACAAGTACCCACACCGCAACCAATAGGATCAGTTGGGTCATAAAAAGTTGTGCAGAGGTTTTTATCAGCTGGACAAGAGGCCACATTTTCGCCTAAGGCAAAGTCCGCCGCATCATAAGCATTGTCGGTATCCAAGCAACCCAAAGGCAGTGGGTCTTTGAGGTTGGCCGTCTTGAACCAACCAGTTATTATATTGTTACCAACAGTCACATTGGACTGGTAGGTACAGGTCTCAGTTCTCGGGTCTTTAAAATAATACGCTCCTTTATCAGAAGAATATTCTTCACAATACAAGTCATCACTGAAGCACAAAGATGAAACATATTGATCGGGATCGTTTATTTTGTAAACCGTTGGCAAATAGCTAGAAATGGTCCTATCGGGCAGACCCAAGGCCTGACAACCCTGATAGACTGCTGGACAGTATTTTCTATTATCTGGCACCAAGTAAGTAATGCTGTCAGCTGGCACTGTAATCTGCGAAGGATCAGTTGGGTTATTGTGAAATGTTTCCGTAAATGGATTGTCAGAATTATGAGTATCTACCACCGCCATACAACCAATGGCCTCTACGCGACATAAATTCTGGAATGACTTTAAGTTATATTTATTGTTATTGGTGTCAGTGTATGTCTGGCAACCTAGATGATAACCAACATAGGGGGTATCACAAGACACTGGTGTCTGCCAAGAATTCCTAATGACATAGATATTACCAGCTACTTCTTTGAGTATGATATTGTCCAGAAACACACTGCCGTTTTCATTGGCCGCATTACGCCCGGAAGAAAATACAATTTTTGCGCTATTGAGATTATAAGCTGTTGGATCAAGTTGATCGAAATATTGGGTAACAGTATAGTATTGCCAATTATTAGCTGGTATATTCTGTAATGAAGCATCAGTACCCATACTTATTGGAAATAAAACCTCTCCTCCCGAACTATTTGTCACCGATAGATTCCAGGCGACCTGTCCGAGCGATACTGATGGCTTCATCCACCAAGACAACTTATATTGCTTGTTATTTTGGATCGCCCCTACGGCAACCTGAGCTACGCCATTGGTCCTGTCTAATTTTAGAGAGTGCCCATTTCTTTCCAATGATTCGCTGGACAAGTCTAACACTGTTCCCATCAAGCCCTGCCAAGGCGTATAAGCGGCGCGCTCAAAATCATCAGTAAATATATTACGGACATTGTTGGCGGTATTGCCATAGTAAGCACGACAACCGTTTTGAGCAGCTGAGCATTTGTTGCTCAACGACGGTGTAGCTCGATAAACGACATTGGGATTTAGTGTTCTTCGATAGTCGTGACAATCATCGCTGGCAAAAATTACCCGGTCTTGTAGACGATAAAAACTATTGCCAGCTGGATTAAAAAATTGTCGACAATTAGCGTTAACGCTTGGGTCATCAAGTAAGCTGGCTGTCTCTGTTCCGCAAGCAGCGACTGTCACCCCAACTCCATTATCATTACAAGCGTTACTACCCGACAAAATATTAGTGCATGGTGCATAAACAGTGCCAGTTGGTAATACTGTAGGCACATTGCTAGGCAAGGCCTTCCAAGCTCTGATTTGATAACCAGCCACATCAGTGCCTTCCCAAGTGATATAATCTTCTCCTTGATCAACAGACACACATTGTCTTAGATAAGTATAATATTCTTTGCCCTCACCGCCAGCAGCCACAGCGTCAACATTGGTGAACTCTTCACAGCCAGCCACTGTCGCTGAACAAGATTTAGCTGTAGATGGTATAAAATTATAATAATTAAAATCAGCAGTTGGATTTTCAATTAAGTCAAAATTATCTGGCTCTTCGGCAAAACTAGCATAGCCCACACATTCGTTGGGACATAAATCGTTTTGCGAAATAACAGCTGGGATCATGGGGTCGCCATTTGAAGGAGTATAGCCCTGACAACCAATTTCTTGAGCAGTGCACATAAAGCGACTGCCATTCATATATATTTTTAAATCATTACCATAATTCGAATAAGCTGAAGCCGCGCGAGGTTCACTAACTGCTTCTATTTTAAAATTGTCAAAATAAGAAGGCAAAAAACTAACATTGTTAGCATCATACGACCCGAAACCGATCATACATTTGACACTACTGCCAGTATTAAAAGTTCCACTAATAACCGCATATTCCGTAGTACTAAGTTCACTGGCCGGTACCATTATATTAGCCTCATCAAACAAATTACCCGCCGAATCATTAGTTATACGGGTTGCCGGAATTGAACCATCTGGAGAAAATATGCCACCATAATTATCATTGGCATCTTTGCAATCATCAATCATAATTCTAGCATATCCTGGATTCTCAGCTCCCGGGACTCTCCTAACGGCTATGGACACAATATAATTAGTATTTGGTCGCACAGAAAATCTACCAGGACTAATTTGATCAATAAAAAAATAATCTTCATTAATATTAGCCAACAAAGCTTTTGAACCACTCACTCCCTCTCCATCCACCAAATTGTTTGGTATGAATGTGGTGGGATGTGCTCCTACGTTAACAAAGTTATCTGGTAAATTATCGTTGTTTGTGTCTGTTTCAAAATCACCATTAGCCACTAGATTCGCTCCAGTATCAACAGCCATGACCATATATTCAGAACAGCCCGCATAATCAGCCGGACAAGTAGCTGATTTGTTGTTCAAAAATAAATCATTAGTATCGGTGGCTATATCTTGGAGAACCCAATCACCATCATTATTTTTTTCTTGCGAGTAGCGCTTGCAACCAGCTTGATCAGCCGAGCAATAGTCCAGTGATTGTTCCAGATAGGACGCCACTGGTAAATTATCATTTTGAAAAGTCAGACAGCCCGAATAAATATCACCATCCACACATTCATCACCAGTGAAACGCCAAATATTTTCAGACTTAGTGCAATAGCCATATTCACCAGCTAGACAATTACCCTGATCATCCTCACGCAAACAAGTTTTGATATCAGCGCAGTACTGCTGACGATTGCTAGTATCTGGCGACTCTAAGACTGGGGAATAAACATAGGCATTACACAAGGCTGGCGGGGATTTCAATATCCAATAAGGGTCTATCAAATGATAATATGGATTATTTGTCTCGCCTACGGCTGGTTTAATTTTACATTTTCCAGTATTTTCCTCAAAACAATCCATGGCCTGTTGTAAAGTGGTCGGTGATGTCATTGGACTGCGTAGAGCGGCCATTTCCCAACCCGTCGGAATAATATTGGCTTTTCTTAATTTTACTAAATTGCTATAACACAAAGCGTCTTTGTAGCACTCTTTATTGGCATTACGTAAAGTTTCATCACTACCAATGAGTGGCAGACTGCCACTGATCAAACCATTGTCTATGGCTTCCTGTAAAGTAGTCCGACTAGCCAGAGCTTCTAGAAAATCCGCAGAAATTACACAGTTGTCTGGCTTACGAAAATCTACTTCTTCGGGACAAATAGCAAATTCATCCAAAATATTATAGGCCTCCAAAGTTTCTGGCTGTATTTTTTGGAAATCCACAAATAAACCGCCACCACTTGTTTTATCAACACTAGCCCCGCCTCGAAGTTGAGCCAAAAGACTAGATCGCAAACTAGGATTAGTGGCTTTTTTGCCACCCAAGACTGACCACATGCCGTCCTTAATCCAACGGTTCATCAATTTGGAAGTAAAAGTATTAACAAAAATATTACCAGCCGTCTTCATAATCGTACCAATAACACCGACCTCTTTTTTTAGGGCACTATCAGTAACTTTACTGGTGTCTGTCTCAGCCACCACATTGAAAGTGACACCCTGCAGTTGTAAAATAGCCATACAACTAGTCTTTATTTCCTCAGTAATAGGCGTGGTATTGTCCAGATATCCCTGGCACTTTCTGGTTAATTCCTTTTTAGCCTCGATTGCCTCGGACTCTTTTTGCTCAGCTGACTGACTTAACTTGGCAAAAACACCTAAATCAGTTTGCTCCAAAGAAAATCCATTAGCAAAAAAATCTTCCAAGCCCTGACTACCGCCCCTAGTATCAAGCTGGACTTTAATCAAGTCAGCCGTAAAATTATCACCAAATTTGCTCCATTCTCTTTTTACCTTAGTCCAATCACAAGTTGGTCTAGGTGGAGCTTTGCTATCAATCAAAGATAAGGTCAAAGATAACTTAACTGACAATGAGGGATCACAAAGATTAAAGCCCAAATCCTCAAAACTGTTCTGACTAATTTGACCAATAAATTCTCCCAAAGCCGCGTCCCGAGCAGTTTGCAAACTCTTGGTAAAACTTTCTCTTTCAAACAATGGTGTCCGGCCGGGTCCGCTGGTCGCCAAGTTGTTGGCCAAATCATAAGCCAACTTGTTAGCAAAGGTTGACAAAGTTCTGTTGATAATTTGGGTGACTATAGAGCCTTGAGCTGCTTCTACGGCTGTTTTTGCCCTAGTCCAGAGCCACTCTTGATAACGAGGCCAATCATACATCACCCATACCGGACCACCGAAGCCAAAACCTTGAGCTGGTCTACTAACCAAAATCACTGAAGTAGCTAGTAATATCCCGATGATGACTAATATTAATTTTTTGTAACCCGACATAGAGTTATTTTATATTTATTTATTTTTTTAATAAATTATCCCTAAACTCGGTTAATTCCTGAGTAGTCATTTTATTGATGTCAGCTTCATTGGCTCCTGGTTGTAGTAACAAAAACTTCCTGACTTGCTCTGGAGTAGTGGTAGCTGTCCACGATTCAGCCGGTATGATTTCGCTATCGGATATGGCCTGAAAAATTTCCATCAAATCATCATCAGTTAGATTATTCAACTCGTCTTGAGTCATGCCATTATCCAACAAAAACTGCCTAAATTCATTGAGCGCCGCTGTACGCAAAGTCAAATCAGTGTTGATAGAGGTATCTTGTAAAATATCAGACAATCTGTTTTCTGGAGTAATTAGGGCCAGCAGACTACAATCCTCTCCCGGAGGACAGGTGGGATCAGCACCGCTTTTTACTTCTTCAAAATCAGAAACCCCGTCACTGTCAGTGTCTTCCAGAAAAATACTGGTCCTAGTCTGGTAGAGCTCAGTAAAGTCTGATAAGCCATCGCGATCGGTATCCTTATTTTTCAGTTCCTCCAGGGACACCTCAGTGTTTTGGTTGGTGTTTAATTCTTTTTGTATAAAGTCAGGAATGACATAACCAACATTTTTTTTGACATTGCCATACCAGTAGTTGACCACAAACAAAAATAAAGCTCCAGCCACTAGTACTAGAACTAAAAATAAACCCTTTTTGGGCTTGGATCCAGAAAAATAATGCTCTTCTGAGGCATTAATCAAGTCACTGGTATCAACCTCTTCATCGATGTTGATTCGATGCAATTGTTTGGCCATTTATTCGCCTTTAAGTTTTTATAATTATAACATAAAAACCAAAATAAACCAAAATAAAAAACCACTAACTTCTTTTGGTCATTCTGGAGCGCCGTCGAGCTAAGCTCGACAAGCGATAGAATCCAAAACTCTATTTAAAATTTGTAGATTCTATCGATCGCTCCGCCTCCGCCAGCTGGCGGATAGCGGAGCTCTCTCCAGAATGACGACGCAAAGTGAGTGGTAATTTAAATAAATAAAATAATTATTTTTCGTACAACAATTCTGCCAATTTTACCCAAAGCTTAGCCTCCAAATTCTCAGCACGAACATTTTCGCTAAGACCCATTTTTTGAAAAGCTTTTGACAAAGATTCTTTATCCAAATCTTGGTCACTGAGCAAATTATTGACCAATTTTTTTCTTTTTTTGGCAAAGCCACGTTTAATCAATTGCCAGGTTTTCTTTTCATCCACTGGATAAGACCATTTTTTTATACCAAAAATATGAATTACAGCCGAATCAACTTTTGGCTCTGGCCAGAAACTTTTTTTACTGACCAGGCGCAAAATTTCCACTTGTCCATAAAGTTGTACGGCTAGTGCCAGTAAACTCATTTTTTTGTCCTTGGCTTCTATTCTTTGAGCTACTTCTTTTTGGACCATCAGAGTCAGACTTTGGGGCACTGGATCAAAAGCTACAAATCTTTGGATAAATTTACCCGTCAGATAGTAGGGAATATTGGCTACAATCTTATAGTTGGTTTTTTTATATTGAGCTAGAATAGCTTGCCATTGTTTTGGACTCAAGGTCAAAATATCTTGCCATTGCAAATTAATATTATTATTCACTTTGGCAATTTTGGCTAAAGGTGTTTTAAAACTTTTTTCTATTTCAAAAGCCACTACTCCATCAGCTTTGGCTGCTAATTTTTGAGTCAAGGCCCCAAGCCCAGGCCCCACTTCCAAAACTAAATCATCTTTACTAACCTTGGCTTTGACAACAATGTCATCCAACACTTCTTCATCCAGCAAAAAATTTTGACCGCGTAATTTATTGGGGGTCAAGTCATAGCGCTGAAGTAAATATTTTATTTCTTCTTTGGTCATTTAAAGTAGCATATATAACAAAGTCATGGCCCCAGCGAGCACAAATATGAGCTTGAAAGCTAAAATCTCACTGGGTATAAAAAACAAAGCAACATAGATCAATAAAATAGCCAGCAATTTGCCAATCACTAAACTCATTTCAAAAAATACCACCCGCGTCATGATGTGTTGATGGCTGTCTGAAGTAATAATTTTGGCTCGATCATAGGTAATGGTGGTCAGTGGCACGCTCAAAGTATTTTTGCCTAGACGAGAAAAAGTGTCTAAGAAAAAAACGCCCGTAGCATTGACTATGAATATCCTAATAAACCAAGACAGTGAATAAAAAGCGCTACTTAAGGAAAGAATTTGTTTTTTATTATTTTTGTCAGTCAGTTTCCCCACATACAAAGTAACCATTGAGGTGACCAAGGTAGCTAGAGCCACTACCACGCCCAAATCAAAAACATCGCCTATTATTTTAGAAATAAAAACTGGCCAAATTACCAAAACCACAAATTCTTCGCCAAAGCCCAAATAAGCCAAAAATTCTTGCCGATGTTCTTTGCGAAACAGCGCTTTAAAGCTTTTGAAATAACTAAAGTGCTCACGCGTAAAAACTTCCTTGGTTATTAAAATCGGTATATTGGAAGCGAAAAAAATTATTGATACCAAGGCAAAAAGTATACCATAACCAAACTGGACAATGATAAAACCAGCTAAAGCCGGGCCAATAATATATACCAAAGAAGTAGCCACGGTCATCAAACTAATTTCGCGACCCTCCTCGTCTTTTCCAATATACTTGGCAAAATTGGCATGATAAGCTGGCCAATAAAATAATTTTTGTAAAGTCAAAATAAAAGCCGCCACATAAAAAAATGGCGGATAAAATTGCACAAAATAAAGGGAAATATAAAACAAAGCGTAAAGCGAGGTGCCAATCGCCAAGCTAGCTTCATAGCCATAACGTTTGGCAAATTTGGCGCCCAAGGGCATCAGCACCATATAGGCCACATAGGTGACCAAATAAAATGAGACTATTTTCTGCAATTGGTAGCCAATTTGATATAAATATACTGGCTCCCAAAACATGACCATGGCTAAACCAAAATTAACAATGATGGTAGAAAAATAAAGCTCGCGCACTTGCTGGCGAACTTTGCATGGTAGCCATGATGAAAAAAATCCCAAATTCAACATATTTTTGTTTTACTCTTTTATTATTATTTTTCCCTGACGAAGTATTTTTGTTTTACCAGCCTCACTCTTGATAATGGTAGAAGGCAAAGTCAATGGTAAATTTCCGGCATTGATAAGAAGATCCGGCTTTACATTACAATGACTAAATTGCTCTTTGATCTGTTCAATATTATAGATAGCTTTTTGCCCAGAAATATTAGCCGAGGTGCTGACAAGCGGATTAGCAAATATTTTGCTTAAGGCCAAACAAAAAATATTACTGGAAATTCGTAAAGCCAATGTTTCTGGAAAATAACTTTTTTGGCCAAATAATTTAAAAGGCAAAACCACGGTGAGCGGCCCAGGCCAGTACTGAGCTACCAATTGCCTAATTTTATCATCAAAAATTACCAACTTTTCAGCAGCTTCTAAATCAGCCACAATGACTGGTAGCGGCTTGTCTGCCTGACGCTGTTTGATAGCACAAATTTTGTTGACCGCCTCTTCATTAAAATAATCAGCACCCAAACCATAGGCCGTTTCGGTGGGATAAACAATCACTCCGCCTTGAGCCAGTACTTCTGCGGCCTGGGCCGCAGTACTTTCCAAATTATTTTCGCGTAAAAATATTTCCTGCATTAAAAAACAATACTAATAATTTTATTTTTGATATAAATAAATTTTTTCACTTTATTATTGGCCAATATATTTTGCACTTTTTGCCTGGCCAAAATTTGTTTTTGCAAATCAACACTATCTTCGGTATCCATTGGTAACTCTATTGTGTCGCGCACTTTGCCGTTGATCTGAATAGCAATGGTCAACAGTTGTTTTTTGACCAAATTCTCATCATATTTTGGCCAGGACTCATGGGCCAAACTATGCTTGTGACCCAAAAGTTGCCACAATTCTTCAGCCATATGTGGCGCAAAAGGTGAAATCATGACAACTAATTTTGACCAAATATTTTGATCAATTTTGGCTTCCTTATCAAGCGCATTGGCCAATATCATAAGCTGAGAAATGGCGGTATTAAAATGCATTTGGCTAATGTCTTCACCAATTTTTTTTATACTTTGATTTAATAATTGCTCAATTTCAGTTGAAGTGTCGCTTTTTTTACTAAGCTTGGCTTGCAAATTCCAAACTTTATTAACAAAACGATAAGCCCCCACCACTCCCTGATCATCCCAAGCAATGGGTTGGTCAAAGGGACCCATGAACATAATGTACAAACGCAAAGAGTCAGCGCCATATTTTTTTATATAGTCATCCGGATTGACGACATTACCGCGTGACTTGGACATTTTGACATTGCCCTCACCCAAAATCATGCCATGAGCTGTCCGTTTTTTGTAGGGCTCATCGCCAAGCTCTTTGGGAATGACGCCAATATCATACAAAAATTTAAAAATAAAACGGGAATACAAAAGATGTAGGGTAGTGTGTTCATTGCCACCATTGTACCAGTCCACTGGCAACCAATATTTTATTTTTTTGGGGTCGGCAAGTTGCTTATTATTTTTAGGATCAGTGTAGCGGATAAAATACCAATTTGACCCTGCCCAGTTAGGCATGGTATCAGTTTCTCTTTTGGCTTTTCCCCCACACTTAGGACACTTAGTGTTGACCCAGTTATCAACTTTAGCCAAAGGTGACTGCCCGTTTAAGCCGGGCTTGAAATCTTTGATATCGGGCAAAACAACTGGCAAATCTTTTTCCGCCACTGCTTGCCAACCACATTTGGCACAATATACCATGGGAATCGGCTCACCCCAGTATCTTTGTCTAGAAAAAATCCAGTCATGCAAGCGATAATTTACTGTGGTCTTGGCTTTGATGTCTTTGATAATGGCCTTAGCACCAGCTTCTATGCTTAAGCCATTATATTTTCCGGAATTATAAAGCACGCCGTCCCCAGAATAGGCCTGGTCTTCATTTTGATTCAGACGCTCAAACCAAGTATCAAGCTCGGCGCAAGTAAAATTATCATGATTTATATTTTTGGGATCCAGCCAAACAACTTCGTGCTTAGCCAACTCTTCAGCGCTTACTTTTTCCCTTTCTCCACTCTGAAGTTCAAACAAAATCGCATTGGTGTAGGCAATTCTATTTTCATTTTTATGGGCCGCGTAATATTCTCCTCGAACTTTGTCTCCCAAAATTTTTATTAATTTTATTTTTTTATAGCCCGTTTCTTCCAACACTTCTCGGCGAGCGGCTTCAACTATATCCTCACCTTGATCAACACCGCCAACCACAAAACCAGTCCAAGGATGCTCTTTCCACTTCAAGCATAATACTTGACCAGTTTTTGGATCACGAACAATGGCGTGAATAGTATCGCGAGTTACGGTTTTTTTACCAGGTTGTGGTGGATTTTTTTTATCCACCCAGTTTGGAATAATTACCGTTCTAATCGGCAACTTAAATTTCTTGGCAAACTCCCAATCTCGCTCATCATGAGCTGGAACGGCCATAATAGCTCCAGTGCCATAGCCAGTGGTTACATAGTCAGCCACAAAAATTGGAATAGCTTCATTGTTGCTTGGATTGATGGCTTTCAGGCCCTTTATTTCCACGCCGGTTTTTTCACGAGTAGCATCTGATCTTTCTAAATCTGATTTCTTACGGCTAGCTTCAATGTATTTTTTTACCTCAGCTAAATTTTCAATCTTATTTTCAAGATCGTGAATCAAAGAATGCTCCGGCGCTATAACCATAAAAGTCGCCCCAAATAAAGTGTCAGGTCTAGTCGTAAAAACTAATAACTCACTATCTACTTTTAACTTTAAACTTTTAACTTTAAACTTTATCTCCGCTCCCTCACTGCGTCCAATCCAATTTTTCTGCTGTGTTTTGATTTGCTCCAAAAAATCCACTCTATCCAAATCCTCAATCAAACGATCAGCATACTTAGTAATCCTGAGTAACCATTGTTCTTTTTCTTTTTTTTCAACCAAAGTGCCACAACGTTCGCAAGTGCCGTTTGTTACTTCTTCATTGGCTAAGCCAATCTGGCAAGAGGGACACCAATTAATATTTTCCTTGGCTTTGTAGGCCAAACCCTTTTTCCAAAGCTGAACAAAAATCCACTGTGTCCAGCGATAATATTCTGGATCAGTGGTGGACAAAAATCTAGACCAGTCAAAACTAAAACCAGACGCTTGTAATTGACGGATGTAGTTAGCGATATTTTTTTTGGTAGTCTCCTGAGGGGGGATATTTTTTTTGACGGCATAATTTTCGGCTGGCAAGCCAAAAGCATCCATGCCCATGGGAAATAAAACATTTTTTCCTTGTAGTCTTTGATAGCGGCAAACAACATCAAGAGCCGTAAAGGGACGCAAGTGTCCGGCATGCAAACCCTCGCCTGAGGGGTAGGGAAATTCCACCAGACCAAAAAATTTTTCTTGGCCGCTATCTTTGGCTAAAAAAGTATTATTGTACTGCCAATATTTTTGCCATCGGCTTTCAATATTTTTGAACTGATATTTTGAAAATTTACCCATAATTAAACTAAAATTATAAAACAATTCTACCATTTAGAGCACCAAAAATCAACTTTTTTAATCCTGGATGCTCTCGACAAAAAAACCAAATTATGATATATTTGCCAATACTAATAGAGCTTTATAAGTAAGTTATAACATTATTAGTATCTTATTTAAAAAAATACTGACCAGATTGGCTATTAATATAGCTGATTTTTTGATTTGGCTGAAAAAGCGCCTGCCTTTTATATTTGGGCCATTATTTAAACTTGTCTCATTGATCTTGAAAATACTTTTTTTGCCCTTGGTTTTGTTGGTCTACAAAAATATTGTTTTGCTAAAAATAAAAATAAAAAATCACCAATTCAAAAGTCAAAGCATTGTTTTGTTTATAAAAAAATATCTAGCTGGAACAGTCATTAGCTTGATCATTGTCGGCACTACAGCCAGTAACATTTTTGCCCAAAGCTTCAACACTGATGAATATGCTCAGCGCACACTACTTTCTACTTTGATAAGCAACGACGAATCCACTTGGAGCGAGATCATTGAGGAAAAAGCCCCCATCAATAGACAAGCACCAGCTTTGAGCTACGTTTCCAATCAAGACACCTTACAAGAGCCACTGACCAACAACAACGATGGTAGTACTGGTGGAGAAATAATCGGCCTATCACCTGATGCTACTAGCTTGGTAATGCTCAATTCTGATGAAAACAGCTTGGAAATGCCAGCACCAACGCGTTCAGAAAATGTTGACTATCTTGTGCAGGCCGGTGATACCTTGAGCGGCATTGCCGAAAAATTTGATATCACAGTGAACACAATACTTTGGGCTAATAATCTTACCTGGAATAGTACTATCAAGCCGGGTGCTAAATTAACTATTTTGCCAACCTCGGGTATTGACTATGATATTGTCAAAGGTGATAACCTGACAGCGATTGCCAAAAAATACCAAGCTAATGTTGATAAGATAATTGCCTACAATAATCTGTCTGGCATATCCGACATCAAAGCCGGCGACATGATTTTTATTCCTGAGGGTATCAAACCAACAAAAGTCGTTTCTTCTTACAAAGCGCCTACTGTGACCAGCAAGCCAAAAACTGACGCTGGAGTTTATAGAGATGATGATCTACCACCAGCTAGCGACTTGTCTGTCAACACCAAATTTTTATGGCCAGTTTTGAGTCACCGTACTACCCAGTATTTTAGCTGGCGCCACACGGGATTGGATATTGGCGACAAAGTAGGCAACCCAATTTATGCGGCTGAAGATGGCAAAGTCGAACGCTCTGGCTGGTCAACTGGCTACGGCTATAATGTGATTATCAATCATGGCAACGGCCTAGAAACACTATATGGCCACGCCAGTCAACTCTTGGTCAAAGCTGGGGAGACAGTCAGTCGCGGTCAGGTCATAGCGCTGGTTGGCAATACTGGCTGGTCCACTGGCCCGCACTTGCATCTTGAAGTGCGAGTCAATGGTGTCAGAAAAAATCCTATTAACTATATAAAATAACCCTAAATAAAAAACCACTGATCCCTTTGTCATCCCGCACTTGTTGCGGGATCTGACTAGATTCCTGCCTTCGCAGGAATGACGGTGTGAGTCAGTGGTTTTTTTAATATTTTTTATTTGCAAAAACACTTCCAGCGTGCGCCACGATCACTATCATTTTGTCCACAGCTCAGCTGTCCGCCAGCTAATCCGCCCGCCTGACAAGTCGCTAGATCAGACCACGCCTCAGTACCAAAACCGGCATAACCACGAGAGGTAATCGCCTTTGTGTCGACACACTGTTTTTTTATAGACGCACAATAAGCATTGCAACTATCAAAATTATCTAAACTCACGCAAGCTGACCAGGCACCAATGGTAGATTTTCCTTTACCGAAAATATTATAACCATTATAATATTCCGTAAAATCATTGTGACCATCACCATCTGTATCGGCTTTTTTGGGATCAGTGCCCAATAAGTTTTCATTATCATCACTCAGGCCATCACCTTCACCATCACCATCAGTATCTTTATTATTTTGCTCTTCGTATTGCTTCATTGTGCGTACTTTCTCCTCCATTATTTTCTTCATGGTATTTTCATAAGCTTGCTGTACAGTAATAGTTTGCTCTGGTTTGGTAATTGAATAATTATCTTCAATTTCATTTAAAAAATTATAATGGCCGGTTAAAATTATTTTTTCCTCACCAAGATTTATGGTGTCGCCGTCAAAAACAATACTGGCACCCTGGATAGCTTTGGTTTTGGTGTTGACCCAGACAAAAATATCCGCATTTTGAACCAAGCTATCGATTGCTTCAAATTGTTTGGGGTCATCAATTCTATCTTTGGCCATGTCTTTTTCCACCTTGGCCTTAATATCTTGGGTGGTTTTCAGTTCAGTATTATTCAAATAAGCACCATCAAAAATAGCCAGCATATTAATCAAATCATCAATTTTTGAAGGCTTAACAATAAGTTGTAACTTTTTTAACTGACCATTACCGCTGTCTTTTGATTCTTTGGTGTCGGTAATTTTAAAAATATCATAAAGCTTAAAGAGCTTAAAATAATCATCCATTTTCTTTCTTTCTTCCAGCTTTTTTTCTAGATTAAAATTAACTGGATTGACCATAAGCCCGACATCAGAACTACTTAATTTATCAAGATCATCCCAATTATAGGTTAGCCAGCGATCTTTATTGAAAAATTCTGACAAATCAATATTCATACCCAGCAAGCCACTCAACAAATCAGTAGTAAAATCCTTGTTAAATTTAAAATAGAAATCCTTGTCGAGCTGTCTATAATCAATGCTGTTATTGAAATTGAAAGCACTTCCCGCTCCAATACTTATCTGTACATTACCATCAAAATTTTTACCAACAGTGTGTTGCAATCCTGTCAAAGAAATTTTGACGTTGTCCATGCTGGGCATAAACATTTCCGCCGGGTTACTACCCAAGTTGCCAATAACCGGGTCTTTTTTTAACCGACCATCCAAGATAAAATCAAAATCCGATTTATAATTTTCATAAGGAACATCTAGTTTCAAAACCATCTGTCTAGCAAAAAGCATGGTTTGACCATAAGCATAGTACCAATAGCCACCAGCTCCCAAAATGACTACTAGCAAACTCATCAAAATAAAGCTCGTAGTCTTTTTGTTTGATTTTTTGGGAGAAATAGGAGAAATATTTTGCTGGCCAGGTTTTTGCCCTAGGTTAGAATTCACCGAAGCTTGACCAGGCATCATGGGACTCAGCGGTCTTGGCGTTGGCTGACTCACTGCTTGGGCTGGTGTCGGTGGCGTGGCTGGAATTTTCATACTAGGCGGATTACCACTGGCCGTACCCGGCATGGTCTTGACCTGAATATCATTGATTACAAAATCATCTTTTTTTGTTTGAGGAGTGTCCATAAAATTTTTTAAATAATCTATTAGTTATAAATATGTAAATAATCTATTATTGAAACCAAAGGAATAAAATGCCTAACCAGGCAACATTAAATAGCAAGAAGCTAAACCAAGGCTGGGCATTGAATCTTTTATTTATCTTAATAACACTAAAGGACCAAGCAACCAACAAAAATAAAACGCCTAAACTATTGGCGCCACGATAAACATATATCTGAGCAAAATTATAAATTACAAAAATGTACAATAAAGTGTTTATTGAGGCAAAAAGAGCGCTGATGAAATAAGGTTTGCCGGACAAGGTTTTTTTGAGCAGATCCATATTCATTTCCAAAAAAGTGGAAATAAATAAATAATAAAATAAACTAAGCACAATGGCCCAAAGCACAAAGTTTAAATAGTCGTGATAACTAAAATAAAAATTTACAAAAGAAATCATAGATTTAATGTAGTTATTATACCACAAACCAGAGTTAAAACAAAAACCACCCAGTCCTTCGAGAAGGGCTAGGTGGTAATCAAAAAATTAATCACAACTATGGTTTCACGATTGTCCAAAGGTTATTGAAATTGTTGCCTTTGGTGTCACCTGGTTTCAAATCCTTGGCATAGAGATACAAGGGTTGTCCAATATAGGTAACCTGCAATGTCTTGTCCGCTCTTTCAAAAGTACCCAGAAGCCCAGTCACTGTTTTATCGACTACGCCATTATTTAATTTTATAAATGGCGGCCAAGTTTTGGCGCATTCTCCAGTGCAAGAACTTTTACCGTTCTTATCACTTTTGAAAGCGTAAAGTGTGCGACCTTGCGCATCTACTAGGTAAGTACCTAATGCTTCCGTACTACTCGTCTTCAAAAAGATGATTTTTGAATTCTGAACTTTATTCTGATACATTTGGCGACCGTTGGGAGTGATGCTCCACAACAAAAGGGCTGAGCCAATAAATACAAAGAATAAAGTCATTGTTTTCCAAAAATTAAATTTTGCTTTTGCCATAAATTATTTGTTATTTTGTTATTTATTTTTATAGAAAAGATCGACCTTTAAATGTTGTTAATATTATAACACTTTTTTGAAAATAAAAAAAGAACAACCCGTCGGGTTGATTGTTAACAATGCATACTCTCGTGTCCCTCGACTTGGTTCGACTTCGCTCACCACAGGTCACTCGGGACATTCGACTCCTTCGAGTGGTCGAAGACCATGAGCGAGCAAAACGAGTCGTTTATGGCGCGCCATAAACCTGAGCGTAGCGAATGATTTATGGTGCCCCCGATAGGAGTCGAACCTATACCCCAAGCTCCGGAAGCTTGTATTCTATCCGTTGAACTACGGGAGCAAATTAAAATCGGACATAAAAACAGTATAACACTTTATATAGTATGTTCAAATTTTGACCAAAAAGAAACCCCCGCCAGTGGTCCCATTGGACTTAGCGGGGGCGAGCAGACGAATCTGCTTAGTTCTGAAATGTGCGTCTAGCAATCGGAACTGGGATGATAGTCGATGATCTCGGCCAGGCGGAAGCCAACATGGACTTTCCGGCACCACGGCCACATCCGATCCCAGTACTCGTGACAGAGTTCGGTCAGGACCTGGCGCTGACGGCGGAGCTTTGCCAGCTCCTCGGGCACTTCGTTGACCTGCTTGGTCAACGCCTCCACCTGAGCTCGCAGGTCATCGTTCACACCCTGCAGGCGGACATTGTCCGCGAGCAACTGCTGCCACGACGTACCATCCTGAGGACCCTCATAGCTATCCTCAGGGAGAGGGCGGATACTGCCGACCTTGATCTGATGAAAGAGCTCACACAGATCATCGAGGTTCTTGGCGGTCAACTTGATGCACAGGCAATTATTTTTGCCCGAGCTTTCCGGACTCACCTCCGCCCGAGCGGTCTTGAGCCGGTAGACACCCCACTCACGAGCGTTGTAGACTGGGACAAACTCGATCACACTGATCTCCTCGACGACGCCTTTCAACACTTTCGGTATCTGATCACCGAGATTGATCTTGGTATACCAGCGGCCATCGTCCAGGTAAAGAGTGATGCCTTGGTCCGGAATACCCCTCTTGGGACTTCCGTCACCGTTCTTTAGATCCGCGAAGCCTGTCACGTTCTTGACTTCGTCGCTCAAATACACTCGTCCTGACATGTCTAACTCCTTCTTCATTGTCGCCCGGATTCCGCCTAGCTTACTGGGCCAGTACGTTCCGTGGTCGACTGCTTGGAGCTTCTTGCCACCTTACCAGCATTACTGGCAAAGTATATAATAATAGCATATATAATGATTTTTGTCAACAATAAAACAGTCATATTTTACGGCTGTTTTTTACAAAAATTTAACGAAAAACCTACTTATTTAACAAAGTATAAAGCAAACCCAAGGCCGAAGTGGCCATCAAAACAAAAGTGAACCAGACCAAACTACGCGATAATTTGTTACCACTATAGTCACCTAATATTTTTTTATTGCCATTGATCTTGGCAATGACAAATATCAAAGGCACAGCCGCAAGGCCATTGAACACGGCGGTGAACACCAAGGCCTTAAATGGATTGATGCCAATAAAATTCATCAGTAAGCCAACCAAGGTGGCAATAATTATCACGGCATAAAAACCCTTGGCCTGACTCAATTTTCTATACAAACCCTCTTTCCAGCCCAGGGCTTCAGAGAGCGCATAGGCCGCGGATCCTGCCAAGACTGGTATGCCCAAAAGACCAAGGCCGATAATACCAATAGCAAAAATATCTTTGGCAATTTGTCCAGAATTGGGAAATGACTGCACTAGTGGCTCTAGGGCTTTGGCCGCGTCAGCCGCTGAGTTGATATCGGTAATTCCGTTTTTGAATAAAACCGAAGCCGTGGTAATGATGATAAACCACTGAGCTAGTTGGGACCACAACATACCAACAGAAGTATCAACTCTCATATCATGGAGAAATTTTTTCAAGCCATGCGGTGTGCCACCTTTTTGTGGTAAATTGTGATGAGCAATCTCCTCCTCCACTTCTTCCGAGGCCTGCCAAAAAAACATGTAAGGCGTAATGGTGGTACCAAAAACACCGGTGATGATAAATAAATATTCAAAATCAAATTTTATACTTGGTATAAATGTGGCTTTGATAATCTCTCCCCAAGAATGATCGACAATCAAAGCCGTAAAAATATAGGCCACCAAAACCAAGGCCAGCCACTTCAAAAATTTGACATATTTTTTGTAACTCACAAAAACTTCTAAAGCCACAATCAAAATCGCAAAAGCAATAGCGTAAAAGGCAAAAGGTAAATTCCAAACCAGTTCCGCGGCACTAGCTATGGCGCCAATATCTGCTCCGATGTTTATGGTGTTGGCAATGACTACTAAAAAAACTACCACCAACAATACTTTTTTGGAAAAATTTTCTTTGACCACGCCCGCCAAGCCCTTGCCAGTGACTGCACCAATACGCGCGCAAGTTTCCTGAATAGCAATCAAAAGTGGAATCTGATAAAAAGCCGTCCAGAGCATGCCAAAGCCAAATTGGGCACCAGTCTGCGAGTAAGTGGCAATGCCCGAAGGATCATCATCAGCCGCGCCAGTAATCAAACCCGGGCCTAAAATGCGAAAAAAACGATTGAGCTTGTTTGGCTTTTTGCTTGATAAATTTTTATTTATTTTTTTATCTTCAATCATAAAAATAATCTTTATTATACACAAATAGTACCATAATAAGGAAAATTTGTGAAAATAAAAAATCAGCCCTTAGGACTGTTTTTTATCTTGGCGGTGGGAGGAGGATTCGAACCCCCGATACCCTTGCGAGTATACCGCATTTCGAGTGCGGCGCCTTCAACCACTCAGCCATCCCACCAAGGAACTTTAATCTAAATTATCTTAAGAATATTGAATTTTGCTTGTAAAGTCAAATACTATACCCTATAATAACCCCAGTGGACTGTCTTTGCTTTAAACACTCACCAGACAGTCTTTGTACCAACGCAACCTTAAGGAGAAGGTATGCTACTGCGCGTGACTACCCACGGCCAACGCGTCATCTATCATGTTGTGAGTGCCACCCCATCCTATGAGGAGACCCGAATCACTCTGCCGGCAGGCACCTACAATTTCCGAGATCACCCCAATCCTCTAAGATCGGATTGGGGCAAATGGCTGGTACTCGATGAATCAGAGCTACCGAAGCTAGGACTTGACTCTGATGCCATTGTTGGCATGAGTCACGAAGCCTTGATGTTCTGTGGTAGCCCTGCTTGTATCTCTAGCATGGCGATGGATATCGAAGACATCACACCGGTCATGGCTACTGTTCAGTCGGTGGTCACTGCCGAAGTGAAGACAGCGAAAATCATCCCCCTACCCGTTCGTCGCTATCCCGAGTTCACGCGGAATGACCAGCCAAGAGGTCTCTACTGTGCCAGTCGCCACAGAAGATTCCTCAATCCAGCGGCTCGCCGCGAATGCCACGGCTGAAAAGCCAACCTCCTTCTCCTGTCCATGGCCACCGAAGACTTTAATCGGTGGCCTTTCTTTTTTTTAACAAAAAAAATAGCCCGCCTGACTATAATAAAATTTTACCAAATGGCCGAAGGCCATGAGCGAAGTTTTATGCCCCTCGACTTGGTTCGACTACGCTCACCACAAGTCGCTCAGGGCACTCGATTCATTTACAGAAAATGGTCAAAGGGTTGATAAGCACCGGAGACCACGAGTGAGTCTTTTGCTTTGCAAAAGACGAATCGAGTGGTGCCGAAGGGGAGATTTGCCACCGCCCGCAGGCGGGGTCCCGCCCGTGGCGGGAAACTCCCATAAAATTTTATTGGTGCCGAAGAGAGGATTTGCCACCGCCTACGGCGGGGTCCCGCTTCGCGGGAAACCAATTTTTGTTTGGTGCCGAAGGGGAGATTTGAACTCCCACGATCTTGCGATCACATGGCTCTGAACCATGCGTGTCTACCAAGTTTCACCACTTCGGCCTAAATAATTAAAAATAATACCACTTTTAAATACAATTGGTGGACCGTGTCCCGCGACGCGGGACGACCTCCTATGAAAATGCCTGACACTCTCCTAATTTTGTTTGGTGGAGATGCGGGGAATTGAACCCCGAATTGGTCAATGCGAATGACCTGTTATACCGTTTAACTACATCCCCCTAAATTTTGCCAACTGCTTGCCCTCCGAAGTCCGAAGGACGTAGGAGGGAGCTAACGGCCCTGAACTATTCGTCGCTTCGCTCCTAGAGTTTCGGGGCCTAAGCCCCATAACTTTCAAGCGAGCAAAATAATTATAACTGGCTGCGTCAACCGAAGCTCCGAAGGAGCGAAGGTTGGTCGGGGTGGCGGGACTTGCCACCGCCTATGGCGGGGTCCCGCCCGCGGCGGGAAACCCACCAAAACTTTAACTAAATTTATTACTTTTATTTTGAAGAATGGTCGGGGTGATCAGACTCGAACTGACGACCTCGGCGTCCCGAACGCCGCGCGCTACCAACTGCGCCACACCCCGCCTACGCCAAGGCTTCGGCGGGCTTATAGCCCGTTAGCATTGACATACTTTATATTCAAACTTCTTGTCCTCCAAAGCTTTAGCGACGGAGGACATCACACTACTCCTCCTCGCTTCACTCGTCGTCGAGTTCACGGCACTGCCGTTTAGATAATTCTAGCAAATCCGACGGTTTTACTCAATAAAAAATCACCTTATAAGTGACGCTGTATAATACAATAAATAAACAATTTTGTAAATAAATATCTCCGACTTTATTTATTCAGAAAAAAATTAGCTAACAAATGAAAAGTAACAATTTTTGACATAAACAAAGCACCCAGCACAATTAACACTGCACCAAAAGCCGCGCTCCAAGTAAATTTTTCACCTAAAAAAATTATGGCCAAAACAAAAACAAAAACAATGCTCAGGCGATCAATGGCTGAGGCAGTCGAAGCTTGACCTTTTTGAATAGCATAAAAATAAAACAACCAAGACAGAGCTCCGGCAATACCACTCAAAAAAATAAAGAGTAGTGCTTTACCTTCTATGGTGTGTAGCAATGATGTTTTTTTCAAAGATAAAGAAACCAAAACCAAAAAGACAGCCATAATCACTGACCGCACTGTTGTAGCCAAAGTGCTATCAATATTTTTTAAGCCGATTTTACCAAAAATCGCAACTAGGGCTGCAAAGACGGCTGATAATAAAGCATAAATTATCCAAAGTGGCATATTTATTTTTTTAATTAATTATTGGAGCAGGTGATCCCGCCGTTGGCGGGACGATCTCTTGCCCCGCCTTGCCGAAGCCAATGCTCTTATTTAACATAATAATGTGGAGCGAGAGACGGGACTCGAACCCGCGATCTCTTCCTTGGGAAGGAAGCATTCTACCAGCTGAACTACTCTCGCACAACCTTAAGTATTTTTAATTTTTAATACTGCCACGGCGAGGCAGGTTGGGAAGCAAGCATTCTACCAACTGAACTATGCCCGCCAATTAATGACTAGCCGTCACTATCTTTTTACCAGAATGCGCCGCTATATCAAAATCGTATTTTTTATAAAATATCCTTTTACCAATTTCTACAAAGACAAAATATACCAGCACAATCAAGACAATAGCCATGACCATGGCCAGGGGTGGTCTCCCAAATTGAAAGTATCTACCTACCGCCGTAAATGGTATTATCCAACCCAAAGTCACGCAAGTCAAGGTACTAAACAATAAATATTTACTGGGCCGACTCTGGATAAATGGTAATTTCTTAGTCCTGATGAAATGAATAACCAAAGTCTGAGTGGCTAGGGATTCCATAAACCAACCAGCTTGAAATACGGATTGGCTAGCGTGAAAAACACTGTACAAAACATAAAAAGTCAAAAAGTCAAAAATTGAACTAATGGGTCCAATCCACAACATGAAGCGTTTGATAAATTGCATGTTCCAACGACGCGGTTTCTGCAGCCAATCTTGGTCAACGTTGTCAGTCGGTATGGTCACCTGCGAAAAATCATAAATAAAATTATTCAACAAAATTTGAATTGGCAACATCGGCAAAAAAGGCACAAAAAATACCACCAAACTCATGCTAAACATATTGCCAAAATTGGAACTCAAACCCATCATGATGTATTTCATGGTATTGCCAAAGGCCTTCCGACCTTCCAACAAACCATCTTTCAAAATCTCCAAATTTTTGTGCGTCAAAACAATATCCGCTGACTCTTTGGCCACATCCACCGCGTTGTTGACGGAAATGCCAACATCAGCGGCTTTGAGCGATGGCGCGTCATTGATGCCGTCACCCAAATAGCCAACCACGTGGCCATTGGCCCGCAAAGCAGTGATCACTCTGTTTTTTTGCTCTGGAGAAAATCTGGCAAAAATGGTTGTTTTCTCAACTATGGCTCCCAAAGCATCATCATTCAAATGCTCCATTTCACTGCCCATGATAGTGCCATGTACGGTCAAACCGACTTCACGACAAATTTTGCTAGCCACCAATTCATTGTCCCCAGTAATAACTTTGACGCGCACTCCCACATTGCGCAATTCTTCCAAAACTTGCTTCAAGCCCCGACGTGGCGGATCAAGAAAAGCCACAAAACCGCAGAGCTCCAAATCATTTTCGTCTTGCTTGCTGTATGACTTTTTTTTATTATCAAATTTTTTGATAGCCACAGCCAAAACACGATAGCCATCTTTACTCAAATTTTCATAATACTCATGGGCCTTCTTTTGCCAAACTTTCCCAAAATGTATGGCTTTTTTCCCTTGCTGAAAAGTCTGGCATTTTTTAAAAATTTCTTCGGGCGCACCCTTGGTGATTAATAGTCTACCCTCTTCCCCTTCAACCACCACGCTCATCAAACGCCTGTTAAAATCAAAAGGTATTTCATCAATTTTTTTATACTTGGTAGTTGCTATTTTTTTGAAATTAACAATAGCTTCATCAAGCGGATTTTTGACTCCGGTTTGGAAATAGCCGTTGAGATAAGTGTATTTCAAAACCTGCTCGTTATTTTCACCAGCCAAATTTGTGTAAGTCACCAAAACAATTTTGTCCTCCGTCAAAGTGCCAGTTTTGTCAGTGCACAAAATATCCATGCTACCAAAATTTGGAATGGCCGTTAATTTTTTGACAATTACTCCTTTCTTAGACATCTTCAAGGAGCCACGAGCCATAGTGATAGACATGATCATGGGCAACAACTCTGGTGTCACACCCACAGCTACTGCAATAGCAAACATGAATGATTCCAAGATACGGTGGTTGATCAGGGAGTTAAACAAAAAAATAAAGAGCACCAAAAAAATGATTATCTTCATTATGAAATAACCAAATTTTGTGACCCCAATTTCAAATTCACTCTTCTCTTCTTTTTTGGCTAATTTGTCGGCTATTTGTCCAAATTCAGTTTGGTTACCAATTTTGACCACCACGGCTGTGGCCGAACCACTGACTACACTAGTACCGGCAAAAATTATATTATTCAAATCTACCAAAGATAAATTCTGACCACGCAAAATCTTTTTGTCTTTGCCATTGGGGTAGGACTCTCCAGTCAAAGACGACTGATTCACATAAAGATCTTTGGAGTCAATGATGCGCGCGTCAGCCGGCACTAATTTTCCAGCGCTGACACAAACGATATCACCAATACATATTTGAGAGGCCTTAACTTCTTTTTTCTGACCATCACGAATGACTGTAGCCATGGTGCGCACTTTTTCTTTTAGACGCTTGGCAGCTTGTCCGGCATTTCGCTCCTCAAAAAAATCCAAAATCACACTCAGTAGTATCATAACCGCCACAATGACAGCATTTTTTATTTCACCCAAATAGGCCGAGATAGCTGATACTATCAACAAAATGATTATCAGCGGACTTTTGAAATACGAAAGAAACTCCAAAACAACATTGCGCTCTTTTCTTTCTTCAATGGTGTTGTAACCACAGGTGGCATGGCGTTTCAGAGTTGTACTTTCTGACAATCCCTTTTCACTGCTGTCTACCAAGGACAAAACTTCAGGCGCCTCAAGCGTGGCAAAATATTCTAGTTTTTTATCTAAGACGTCTTTCATGGCTGGCTTAATTTTAGCATATTCACTTAAAAATAAAAAACCGCCGACACTTTTGGGTCATGATCCACACAATACTTTAATTTCATACTACGGTGTGGATTCCCGCCTACGCCCGCTTCGCCGCGAGGCGAGCGGGAATGACAATAAAAAAGTCGGCGGTTTTTTCCAAAAAAGAAAGCGAGGTTTTTTATTTACTTAAATATTGTCTCTAACAATTTAGCAGTGAGTTTTAAGGGATAATATAAAATATTATTTTTATAATGTTTATCTAAAACATAGCCATATGAGGTGAACATATAACGATTGCGGCTGGAAGATGGCAGACCGACATGCAAAACCTTAATAGCTGGGTCGTACATTACTTTTGCTTTATTTTGTCTGGCTCTTAAACATAGCTCTAATTCTTCATAGTATAAAAATATTTTATCATCAAAGCCGTGTAATTCATCAAAAATATTTCTTTCGATTAAAAAAACGGCTCCCGACACCCAAGCCGCCTCAATCACTTTATTTTGCGGTCTCCAAAAAGATATTCCAATCGATCCAAGCAAGCGAGCTAATAGACTATGCAATTCGCCATAATCCCAAGCTTGTTGTCGCCCATTTTTATTAACTAATTTTGGACCGACAATTTTTACTGAGCTATCTGACAAAAAACAATCCAGCATTCTGCTGATTGTTTTTTCTTCGATAAACAAAATATCAGGATTAAGAATCAATAAATATTTAGCATCAATCTTTTTGGCTAAAATATTGTGTCCACCACCAAAACCAACATTTTTGTTATTTTTATAAAATTCAATTTGATTATGTTGTTTGTATTTTAATTGCAAATCGCCCAAATCGTCAGATGAGTCATTATCTAAAATCAATATTTTATAGGATATATTTGAATTTTTTAGATCTTTCAAAATAGAATCCAAACATCCGACCAAATATTTTTTGGTATTATAGTTTACTATTTGAATGGATAAATCAAACATAATTGAATTAATTGGTCGTCCCGCTGGGACTCGCCACCGCCTCCCATTCGGGCCTGAGCCCTCAGGGCCGAAGGCTGGCGGGGTCCCGCCCACGGCGGGAAACCCGTCACACCCCCACTTTACCTGCCCGCCGAACTAAGCACTAAAATTATTTTATTAAAAAGTATGGTGGGTATACCTGGACTTGAACCAGGGACCCCGACTTTATCCTCCTGCGCCTCGCTACTCTCGGCTACGGAGGACAGGTAAGAGTCGTGTTTATATGTATCCGCCGCTGGTGGGCATAGATGGACTTGAACCATCGACCCCGACTTTATAAGAGTCGTGCTCTAACCGACTGAGCTATATGCCCCCCAGCGACAGACAATATTAAAAAATTAAAATGCTTGATGCAGATATTATAATTAAAGTTTGCTGTTTTGTGAAGCGCCTTAATTGTGCCCCAACAATTTTATGGCTTCCGATATTCTAGTAACCAAAAGTTCTTTGGATTTTTCTAAAGGATAATCAATGGTTAATTTGACTAAATTCTTGCTACCCTGCGGGCTCAAATCCCTAAGCAAATCAAAAGCATTTATATTTTCCGTAGAATAAATCCAGGCCTCGGTTTTTTCCAATTCTAATTGGTAAAATATTATAGCCACCTGAGTTTGGGGTGTAGATAAAATAAGGTCTTTGACCAACTCTTGAAAATCCTGTGGCAAGGTATCCATATCCGCATGCTCTAGATAGGAAAATATTATTCTCCCCCGTTGTTTCAAGCGGGATAAGATACGACCCCAATTTTTCAATGTCGCAATATCCTTGGTGCGATAAAGCTCTTCAATTATTTTTTGTCTAGTTGCTCCTTTGACTATCAGCTGACTAGCAATCTCCAAAAGCGCTGGCGTCACTAATGGTGACTGAAAACTATTGGTAGCGCTAATAATGCCGGCCAAAAGACAAGTAGCCATGTCTTTGCTTATATTGTCTTGAAAAAAATAATAACTTATCTCCGCAAGCGAAGAAGAGCTTAACTCCACCACATTCAATTGACCAAAATTTTCATTCAAGATAGAGCGATCAATATTGATAATGTCGGTATTATTAAAAAAATCTCGGTGTTCAGAAAAAGTACTGCCCAGTGCTTCAAATCCACCAGCCCCCAAAGTAATGACTAAATCATAAACTAAATCGCCTCTTTCGGTTTTGACATTGCGACTTTCAAAATTACCATTCTCTGGCAAAATATTTATTCGCAATTCATCACCAGCTAGATCGTAGCTAAACTGTTTTACTTTTACTTGGGACACATCCAAAATTATCTGAAACTTATTGGCCTCATCTAGATTATTTTTTATAGCCAAAGTACTGGGCAAGAAATTCCAAGATTGATATTTGCCAATCAAACAAATATCGGCCTGTTTATTTTGTTCATGCAAAAAAATCTGCCAAGCGCAGGCCGTGGCCACAATATCGACAGAAGGATCTTGCGGTCCAGTAATCAAAATATTATTAGCTTTTGACAACAAATTATTTAATTCTTTAACGGGAATTTCCATTTTTATCTTGTTTTTAACTACTAAATTTATATCAACTTTGGATAAATGTCAATGTTTACGAGATATGCACCATAAAATATATAAAATTAGCCATACTGTTTTCCTTGACTTTTTTTTTAAAATATAGTAAATTATGGGCTAATATAACAGAAAAATGAATACTAGTGTCCTAGCTAGACAATTGAAAGTAACCACCAGCGAGCTCCTAGAAAAACTACCAGAGCTTGGTTTTGATATTGGTGGCAAGGCGCTAAAAATCAATGATCATCTTGTTCCAAAAATAATTGAAGCTTGGAAAAAAGACGAAAAGAAAAGAGCTTTCAAGGAAAGCCAATCTCAAATTACTGAAATACGTGCCAAAGACAAAACAGCTCCCCTTGAACAAAAAGAAATTATTGTTGGTGACACTATCGTGGTCAAAGATCTGGCGGAAATTATGAAACTTCCCATCGCTCGTCTCATGGGCGAACTAATGAAAAATGGCATTATGGTTTCGCTGAACGAAAAAGTTGATTTTGACACAGCTACTATTATTGCCGAAGACCTTGGTTTCAAAGTAAACAAGAGTGAGCAGACAAGTGTAGAAGAAACTAGCCATAAAGAAAAATTAACTCAGCTTTTATCAACTCGCGCTATTGGCGATACCAAAGCACCAGTGGTAGTGGTCATGGGTCATGTTGACCATGGCAAAACAAAATTATTGGACGCTATCCGCTCGACCAATGTAGTTGACCAAGAAGCTGGCGGCATTACCCAACACATCGGCGCTTACCAAGTAGAAACTCACGGTCGACCCATTACTTTTTTGGATACTCCTGGACACGAGGCGTTCAAAGCCATGCGCTCTCGTGGCGGACAGGTGGCTGACATCGCTATTTTGGTGGTGGCCGCTGATGATGGCCTGCAACCGCAAACTTTGGAAAGTATTGCTGTCATCCAAAAAGAAAATTTACCCTTTGTTATCGCCATTAACAAAATTGACAAGCCAGGTGCTGACATTGACCGCCTAAAACAACAATTAGTAGAAATAAATTTGATGCCCGAAGACTGGGGTGGTAAAGTAATTTGCCAGCCGATTTCCGCTTTGAAAAAAGAAGGTATTTCTGAGTTACTAGACATGATATTACTGGTGGCTGACATGGAAAATTTCAAAGCCGATGTCGCAGGATCAGCTGTTGGTACTATTATTGAGTCCCACCTAGACCCGGGCGAAGGTCCAGTGGCTACAGTCTTGGTGCAAGCCGGCACTTTGCAAGTTGGCGATATGATTATTGTCGGTCAGGTGCCAGGAAAAATAAAAATGCTCAAAAACTGGAAAGGCCAAAACCAAACTTCAGCTGGCCCAGCTACGCCTGTAAAAATTTTGGGCTTAAAACAATTACCGCAAATTGGAGAAATTTTGGAAGTAATCACTGACAAAAAAGACTACAAAAACAAACTCAAAAATATTGATAATAATTTCCGGCCCTCAAGTATCAATAATAGTAGCAATAGCAATGGCAACAAAAAAGAAGAAGGTGATGAAAATGCCACTACCTTGCGCTTGATCATCAAATCCGATGTTTTGGGCTCAGCCGAAGCCATCGAAGAGTCTCTAAGAAAAATCGCTGTCTCTGGCGCTAGAATTCAAGTCATTAAAAAAGGCCTAGGCCTTTTCAATGAAACTGATGTGCTCAATGCTGCCGCTCAGCAAAGCATCTTAGTTGGCTTTCATATCAAAGAAAATAAAAATATTATCAATCTGGCTCAAGAAAAAGGTGTTACTGTCCTCTACTTTGATATTATTTATAAACTGCTGGAAGACATTGAAAAACGCTTGATAAATATCAAGGCCAAAAAAACCATCCACAAAATTATTGGCAAGATGCAAGTCTTGGCTATCTTCAAATCACAAAAAAATAGCATGATTGTTGGTGGCAAAATTATTGACGGCCTGATCACCAAAAAATGTAATGTTAAAGTAATGAAAAATGGTGAGATGGAAGCTATTGGTAAAATAATCAGCTTGCAATCAGCCAAACAAGAAATGAATGAAGTGGTGGCTGGCAATGAAGCTGGTATTGAGTACCAAGGCGACCCTATAATCGCTGTGGGTGATACTTTGGAATTTTTTGAAGAAAGCTATGAGTAAGCGTCCGGCCCAAGTAGGAGAATATTTACGCCAGCAAATCAACAATATAATTTTGCGTGATTTTGAGCCACCCATGGGCACGCTCATTAGCGTCACTGAAGTCACTATTTCGCCAGACCTCAAAAATGCTACAGCTTATGTCAGTATCATCCCCCAAAATCACTTGGGTTCAGGACTGACGGCCATCAAAAAATTTGCTGGTCATATTCAAAAAGAAATTGGTCGCAACTTGACTATGCGCGGGACGCCTCATTTGAATTTTGAGCTTGATGAACGTGATATAAAATACGGACGCATTGATGAGGCATTGAAAAAATAGATTAAAATAAAAAACACTCGAGAAAATTTGAGTGTTTTTTGATTATAATATATTTTATTTAGTATATAAAGTTAATCAGTGGTACTGATAGATTTGCATCCGTCTATATAACGATCTCCCCCTCTTACATTTTTAAATAAATCACAATAATCATCGTTTTTCATTATAATTTTATAACGATAGATGCAGTCATATGATACATTTAAATCCAGTGGCATTTCAAGTGATTTTGCTACACTTAGACAACCCTCTATATCTCTTGTCGAGTAAAGAAATTTTTCAAAACATTTTGTTAGCATGGAATGTTTTTCCTGGCTATTTGTTAATTGCACACTTAGTTGTTTGCAATCTTCATAATTTTTAGCTTCTTGTAAAGATTTGTTTGTTATTTCTCCAACTATTTTACTGCGCGCATCTCGTTCATTGATTTGTTTATTTATATTGTATTCCTCCCAACAAATAGGGGTATAAATTATAACACCAATAGCCACAAAAATGGAAGATGACACTATAAACAATTGCCTGTCGTTGTGTTTTTTTGCTGACGGAAGAATAATGTTGACCACTAGCCCAAAAATAGTTGAGCCAAATAATCCAGGTATAATAATACCAAGCCCCCAAATTCCTGCCTCCGATTTTAAGAAATATAATAAATAAACAAACGCAATTACCCAGACGGCGTTTGATAAAATGAATAATATCCAGAATAATTTTTTAGATATTATTTTGTTAGAATTAGAGTTTATTTGATTATTTTTTGAGAGCATAAATGATTTTAATATTATGTTATCATTATACTATAAATAATCTTAACCTCCTATAGCCCCCACTCAAAAATTACCACCCGCCTCGCCAAAGTATTTGCGCTAGTTTCTTGAACTCGCCTTTTATAGCATTGACTCTATAGCCAAGTTCCGCTATAATATTTTGTTATGTTAAATCACCAACACTTAAGTCAGGCCATACTGCAGGAAATCAAGCAGGCCGAAAATATATTAATCATCTCCCACCAGCGCCCCGATGGCGATACTTTGGGTTCAAATTTAGCTTTGCGTAAATATTTATCTAGTTTAGGCAAAAATGTACACTCTTTTTGCGATAGCTTGATACCGGATTATCTGACTTTTTTGCCAGACAGTCATCTTATAAAACAAGACCATTTGTTATTCACCAAAAAGTTCGACTTGGTAATCACTGTGGATTCGGCGACTTTAGAGCTTACTGGCGCTCAGCATCTTTTGGAAATATTACCCCAGCCCTATCGGCTAATAAATATTGACCACCACAACTCCAACCCCAAATACGCTGACATCAACCTAGTGCTCTCTGAGGCCTGCTCCACAGCCGAAATAATCTACCGCCTATTTGCTGATTGGAAAATAACTTTGGACCAAGACATTGCTACCAATCTGGCCTGTGGCTTGATCACTGACACTAGCGGTTTCAAAAACCCAGCTACTAGCTACCAGTCACTAAATATTGCTGCCGAATTATTCAACCAAGGCGCCAATTTACACCAATTATTAAAAATAACCAACCGCAGTAAAAATATTGACAATCTGATTCTCTGGGGCCGAGCTTTGGAGCGCTTGGAAAAAATCGAAAAAAATAATATAGTTTTTACCTTCCTGACGCAGAGTGATTTACTGGAGACAAATACTGACGAATCAGCCATTGAAGGCATTGCTAATTTTTTGCATATCCTAAAAGAAGGCAAAATAATTTTGGTTTTAGTGGAAACCAGTGCTAATATGATAAAGGGCTCGCTACGCACTACTTCGGAAATAGATGTTTCCGAAATTGCCAAGCTCTTTGGCGGTGGCGGACACAAAAAAGCCGCGGGCTTCACCTTGCCAGGTAAATTGGATTATGTTAAAAATAGAATAAGGATTATTTAATTTACTTTACCGCCCAGAGGGCGGTCGCCCTATGGGCGGTACTTTCAACTTTAAACTTTTAACTACATTATATGCTTATACCCACAGTAATAGAAAAAAGCCAAGGTGGCGAAAGAGCTTATGACATCTACTCTCGCCTACTCAAAGACCGTATAATTTTTTTGGGTGACGCGATTGATGATCACATCGCCAACCTAGTCATTGCTCAATTGCTTTTTTTGGATGCTCAAGACAATACTAGGCCAATCAAAATGTATATCAATTCACCGGGTGGTTCAGTGACCGATGGTTTGGCAATATATGACACCATGCAACACGTCAAAAGTCCGGTCTCCACTATTGCTGTTGGCTTAGCCGCTTCGATGGGCGCCTTGTTGCTGTCGGCTGGCACCAAGGGCCAGAGATTTGCTTTACCCAACGCCGAAATTCTCCTGCACCAAGTAATGGGCGGCGCCCAAGGCCAAGCATCAGACATCAAAATAAAAGCCGAGCAGATTTTGAAGCTCAAAGATCGTCTCAATCAGATACTGCACAAGCACACTGGACAAGCTTTAAAAAAAATAGAAGTTGATACTGATCGCGACTACTATATGAATCCCGAAGAAGCCAAAACTTATGGCTTGATCGATAAAATCATAAAATAATTTATCCACAACAAAAAGATTGTTCACTTTTGAAAAGATTTGTGCTATTATATTTTCCAAGGTGAGTCTTGAGGATCTAAACCATCCTCATTTCTAAATTCTCATCCCTAAGACCATCGGTGCACAGCACCATTCATAGCCGAAAGACTTTGGATAATGCTGTGCTCAAGCCGATGGTCTTTGTTTTAAAGTAAAAGAAAAAGACCCAATGGGATTCTGTACCCATTAGGTCTTTCCACACGACTGATGTGTCGCGAATCCTCTGTCGAGGTGTACTCTCTCAACCACTGAGAATATTATACCAGAACAGCTGGGGATTGATGATCCAGTCGGCTATCGCCAATCCAGTGAAACCGATACTTGCAAAGAACCAGGAATAGAAGAACATGTGTTCATCACGACGTGAATGACAAATGGCCTCATCTGACGCTCTGCCAGAGACGGCGTTAGGAACATCCCTTCTGGCTAAGATAGTCGCGATGATACCGCTTACGAAGAGAATCAACACCAAAAGTTTGGCTTCAAGATCTGGGTTCATGTCTTCACCCCTTCCAATATCAAGGCCACTATTACCACCACCCGCTTACGCTAATAACTTATATAATATTAAAAAGATTGTCAAATATAATTATGGCCCACTACTATTAGGCTCAAGCCGATGGTCTTTGTTTTTTTGTAAAAGAAAGAGTCCATCGCGGCTTGATGGACTCTGGCCCAAAAGAGTGTGGGCAAGCAAAGGAGATGAATCACGACTCCGGTGGCAAATGATGCTTGGCACGAAATTCCGCCTCCAAACGCGTCAGTGTTCCTTCACTAACCAAGCGAATGGCTGCCGGATTACACCCGCTGGCTGGGTATAGTATCGCGCCAATTTCTCGTAGATGATATCTACTGGCAAGAAGACGCAGTCTTTTCATTCGAGGGTCATTTTCTAATGCCCTCAAAGACGCCTCGAACTGATCCGGACCATCATCTGAAAAAACCCCGGACACCAAGATGATACCTTCGGCCGTGCCATAAATCCCCGTAGGTCTCATGATACACACTCCTTTATTGACAATAGTGGCGATGAACATACCTTCAAAATTATTGTAATTTATTTTTAATATTAAAGCAATTTGAGTAAAAAAAGAAGAGACCAACTTACCCTGGTCTCTAATGGGTTGGGTCCGAAGACCCTGATGGAACAGTCGACTAGCCGCCGATCCTGCCGAGGTGGATCTTCGCGAGCATATCATCGATCGACTCGAGTCTTTTCTTGAGAATCGTATTCTGACGAACGGTTTCGTAATCGATCGACACGAGCTCGAAATACAGTGCCATGAACGCGAGAAAAGCAACTGCCTGAATCTTGCCATTCCCCGTCAGAACAAGCAATGCCGCGATCATGAAGAGAAAGCCGAGAATAAAAGCGATAATCCTCATTTCCGTGCTCCTTGTTCAGGTACAGAACCATTGGCCCTGAGACGCCTCAGAGTGTAGCCCTGCTATCTGCGGGTGTTCTGCTCGGCCGTCTCCACTTGAGCAACTGAATCACGTAGAAACTCGCCGAGAAACTGACAACCGACGAGCTAATGACAAGCATGTTTCTGCTTATCAAGAGAATGGTCGCCAGAATGATGACGCATGTGCAGATCAGGTGGATACCCACCACATGCCGCCACTTCTCACAACGCAGGGTGGATCCGAGAAATATGCCCGCAAAGATACTCATGAAGATGGCCTTTACGAAATAGACACCCTGGGGATTCGAGACTTGCTGAACGGCCACTATTAGCATAGCCGCACACACCAAGTCCAGCAGAATAATGGCTAGGGTTCTCATGAGACATCCTTTCATTTTGAGGTACAAACCATGACCTGAAATGGCCTATTTTTGGTTTATAACATAATATATAATAAACAATGAATTGTGTCAATACAAAACTAAGTTGACTTTTTACCTAATATTAGGTATAATGGCTAGGAGAGTAATAACTCTCATCTAATTTAAAACCGTTTTATTAATAATTTACTGTTTTGAAGTCTGTATCTAGACGCTCTAGATCATATTGAACCGACAAGTGCTTATTTCCCATGGAATTAAAATTCTCTGATAACAATTTAATATCAATTATCAACCTAAATCACTTGTTTAGGTCTATTGTCTTCTCAAAAAAGCAGTAAACTGGAAAGTTTAACTTATGTATATTTGGCTATTGGCCGCGCTAGTTGCTGGTGCATTTTTTGGCTATCTAATAAAAAAATTATTTAGCAGCCAAAACATCAACTCGGCCGAAAGAAAGGCAGAAGCCATCCTAGCTGACGCCAAACAAAAACAAAAAGATCTCCTCTTGGAAGCCAAGGACAAAGCCATGGCAGTCATTGAGGAATCCAAAATTGAAGAGCGTGATCGCCGTCGACAGCTACAAGAATTGGAAAATCGCTTGGGCAAGCGCGAAAGCTTGTTTGACCGCAAAATCATGGAATTTGAGGAAAGCAAACAGCGCCTCGACAATTCCCAGCTACAATTAGAAAAAACTCGCGAGGAAATAAAAACCATCAAAGTAGAGCAACTTTCAAAATTGGAAAAAATAGCTCAACTCAACCAAGATGAAGCTCGCGAAGTTTTGCTCAACAACACTGAGACGCGCATGAAGGACGAACTGCTTCATCGTATCCGCAAATTGGAAGAAGAAGCTCAGGATGAATTGGAAGAGCGCGCCAAAAAAATATTAACCACAGTGATTGAGCGCGTGGCCGCTCCCCATACTGTGGAAACCACCACCACTTCCGTCAACCTGCCCAACGAAGAAATGAAAGGCCGTATCATTGGCCGTGAAGGTCGCAATATAAAAACCATTGAGCAATTGACTGGCGCTGAAATCATTATTGACGATACCCCGGAAACTATTTTGATTTCCGCTTTCAATCCTATCCGCCGACAATTAGCCAAACGCACTCTAGAAAAATTAATGGCTGATGGTCGTATTCATCCGGGTCGTATCGAAGAAACTGTCACTCAAGCCAAAAAAGATCTGGCCTTGGACATCAAAAAAGCCGGCGAAGAAGCTGCTTATCAAGCGGGCATAGTCGGACTAGACAGCAAACTGCTCCAAATTTTGGGTCGTTTGAAATACCGCACTAGTTACGGCCAAAACCAATTACAGCATGCTTTGGAAGTTTCGGCTTTGGCTGGCACCTTGGCTGCGGAATTGGGCGCTGATGTCAATGTCTGCAAAAAAGGCGGACTACTGCACGATATTGGCAAAGCACTAGATCACGAAATACAAGGCGGTCACCCCGAGATCGGCTATGACCTATTGAAAAAGTTTGGTTTGCCAGAAGAGGTGGCCTATATGTCCACTGCTCACCATGAAGATCAGCCCAAGTCAATCGAAGGCGTGATAGTCAAAATTGCTGATGCTATTTCTGGCTCCCGTCCTGGCGCTCGTCGCGATTCTTTTGAAAACTATATCCAACGTTTGACCGAGCTGGAAGACACAGCCAAGACTTTCCCGGGTGTAGAAAAAGTCTATGCCATCCAAGCTGGCCGTGAGATCAGAGTCTTTGTGTCACCAGATGAAATTGATGACTACAAAGCCACTACTTTGGCTCGAGATATAGCCAACAAAATTGAATCCGAGCTCAAGTACCCAGGCGAGATCCGGGTGACTGTAATCAGAGAAAAAAGAGTCATAGAATATGCCAGATAAAATAACCATACTATTTTTTGGTGACGTTGTCGGCGCCATTGGACGCCAAGGCGTAAAAAATATTTTGCCAATCTGGCAAAAAAAATATAAGCCCGATTTAGTAATTGCCAATATTGAAAATTTAGCTCATGGTTCAGGCCTGACCACAAAAACAGTGGCCGATATCCAAACCACTGGCATCCAATTGTACACTGGTGGCAACCATACTTGGCGTAAAGAAGACTTGACTAATTTTATTGACCTAAAAATTGCCACACCCATCAATGATGTCCGCACTATTCCTGAACACCGCTATCAAGAAATTGAAATAAAAAAGACCAAGATTGCGGTGGTTAGTGTTTTGGGTGAGGGTATGATGAAAGACGAGGCGATTTCCAATCCTTTTTTAGCAATTCGCGATATGTTGCCAGAGATTCATGACCATATTATTTTGGTTGATATGCACGCCGAACTGACCAGTGAAAAAAAAGCCATGGGATTTTTCTTGGATGGTAAAGTAGCGGTTGTCATGGGTACTCATACCCATGTGCCAACCGCCGATGCTCAAATTTTGCCCGGTGGCACTGGCTACATCACTGATGTGGGCATGGTTGGTGCCTATCCATCAGTCATCGGCATAGACAAAGAAGTAATAATTGAAAAATTTTTGACTGACTCACCGGTCAATCACGAAATACCAGTGGCTAGCCAAATCGAAATAAATGCTTTATTATTAGAGGTAGATATCAAGAGTAAGAAAACTATTAAGATAAAACATCTAAGAGAAATCATAAATTAAACACATATGAATAAGGCACAATTAATTGAAAGCGTGGCCATCAAAGCTGGCGTCAGCAAAAAAGAGGCCGATGATGTCCTCAAGGCCTTTGAAGATTTGGTCATGGAGAATCTAAAAAACGGCAGTGAAATAACACTGACCGGCTTTGGCACTTTTTCTGCCAAAAAACGCTCTTCCCGTCGTGGAGTCAATCCCCAAAAACCATCCGAGATCATCACTATCCCAAAAGTGACCGTGCCAAAATTCAAAGCTGGAAAAACTCTCAAAGATTTTTTAAAAAAATAGCTAATTATTTCAACGCAAACACCAAACCCACCTTGCCGCCACTAGCGGCATTTTTGTTTTCATCCCAATCAGCCAGGGAATACATCAAATTACTTTGGGTGTAGATAAAATCCGCGCCTAGTCTAGTGCCGGGATCATTGGTAATAAATTTATCACCAGTAAATCCCTTGATAACCAGCATGTGATAAACTGGACCGCCATTGGTGAAATTAGGATTAGCTAATTTTTTGCCGTCAGCCGGCACTATCACTGGTCTCCCTTGTCTCAACAAATCTTTTATTTTTTCTACTGTCAAATCACTAACTATTTCTGTTTTTTGATTATAAATGGCCAAGGCCAACTCTGCTTCCTTGGCGATTGGCAACTCTGGATGCACGCCCCAAGTCTGTATTTGCCAATCCACCATATCTACCAATATTTTTTCAACAGCCAGTTTGTCGGGCATTTTTTTATTGGCATAATAATAGTCAACCATCAGTAAACTAGCTTCTTCGCAGGCGTTTTGAAATGGCTCAGACCAATTGGCAGTCGGCGCCTGAGAAGTAAATGGCACGGCCAAATTGACAGCTATTAAATTTTCAATTGGTTTTACGACTGGTTCCTTGACTGTATTGGTATTATCATTTTTTATTGGCGTGTTAGTAGGATTTTTATCTGCTACAGCTATGTTTGTATTAGCTTTGATATCCTCATAGGTCTGTGCTTTTGGTAGCTCTATTTTGTCTTCAAATTTATCACGACTAAAATAATAGTAGGTAAATCCAGCTACTAATACTATTGCTAATAAAATATATATTTTCTTTTTCATCCGGTTAGAAATTTAATTAATAAAATTTGATTGACTAAAGTCAGTTTATTTATTTATTGGATTTTTTCTATTATAGCTTGTCCGGTAAATTTCTAACCGGAATCATAAACTCATCATAACAGCTTTGATGTTTATTTACAATTGATCTAGCCAAATAAACAGAAAAGAACCGAGAGTCTGATGACTTCGGTCCTTCTAGGTGTACTCTAGATTGCCAACCTTTTTGTAAGGTAGCAAGCTAGAAGTTGGGTGTCGAACTGCCATAATTGGCTAAACCATTGTTCACAACGGTCAGAATTGTAGTGATCACGTTGATCAGCAGTTCATAAACTCCCGGGGCGAAAATCTTGAATAAGATAAGCAAGAAAACTAGTTGGAAAAAAGCTCCCATTGCTCTAAACATATCATTGCTTATTAGCTTCAAGGCCTGGGAAGAACTCATTGGACTTGCGACTATTGTCCTTCTTTTGGCCTATGAGCCATTATTCAAGTTCTCTCCAGGCAGTTTTACTGAAAAATTCATTCAATAAAGCTGGCTGGAGAGAAATTCGCTGTTTGTAAGGTACTTATATCCCCCTTTATATATAAAGACGGCTAAGATTGGCAAAAATTACACTTCGGTCCAGATTTTATTGCGGTATTGCAATGCCTCCAAAATATGCTCTTCTTCAATATTTTGACTACTAGCTAGATCAGCAATAGTCCGAGCCACTTTCAAAATCTTATAATAAGCTCTGGCTGACAATTGCATTTTTTCCGTGGCCGTTAGTAGCAGTCTTTGATTGCTTGACGACAAGGTGCAATATTTTTTTATCAGCTTTGGTGGTAGATCACTGTTTAATAAATTATTTTGTTGGCGGCCTGTTTGACGCTGTCTAGCTGAAACTACTCGCGCTAAAATTTCTTTAGAACTTTCGGCTAAATTTTTACCATCAATCAACTCATTACTTTTTACTCTGGCCACATTAAGATGCAAATCTATACGATCAAGCAAAGGACCTGATAATTTTTTTCTGTATTTGGATATTTCCATTGGCGTACAGTGACACTCATGGCTGGGATCAGTCAAATAGCCACAAGGACAAGGATTGGCTGTAGCCAAAAAAATAAAATCAGCCGGATAATCTACTGAACCCTTGATACGCGACACCGTAATTATTTTGTCTTCCAATGGTTGGCGCAGAGCCTCCAGTACTGCTCGAGGAAATTCCAAAATCTCATCCAAAAATAATACATTACGATGAGCCAAAGATATTTCTCCGGGTTTGGGGTAAGTGCCACCACCAACAATAGCTGACACTGACGCTGAGTGGTGCGGACTGCGCAACAACCTGCTACGCACTAGATAATTGTCTTCAGTCAAAAGGCCAGCTAAGCTATGTATTTTACTGACTGCCAAGGCCTCGTCCAAAGATAGTGGTGGTAAAATAGACAAAAAACTTTTGGCCAACATAGTCTTGCCCGAGCCCGGAGGTCCTACCAATAGGACATTGTGTCCGCCAACAGCCGCGATTTCCAAAGCCCGCTTGGCCAGCGTCTGACCTTGGACTTCTTGGAAATCAAAACTTGCTTGACTGGGCTCATTATAAAAAACCACTGGCGCTTGGGGCTCAATTTTTTGCTGGCCATTCAAGTGCTGTATCAGTTGAGCTAAATTATCAACCGCAAAAATATTGACACCCTCAATCACACTGGCTTCTTTGACGTTTTTTTGCGGGACAAATATATTTTGGAAGCCAAATTCTTTTAGCGAGCCGACCATGACCATAACCCCGGGCACGGGCTTGACCGAGCCAGTCAAAGACAGCTCACCAATGAAGGCCGTGGGTTCAGAAATTGACCTCAACTCACCATTAGCTTGCAAGACACTGACGGCCATAGACAGATCGTAAGCTCCGCCACTTTTTTGCACTTGGGCTGGTGCCAGATTGATCACCACTTTTTGGCGCGGAAACACAAAACCGCTATTTTCAATAGCGGCCCAGACTCGCTCTCTGGCCTCTTGCACAGCTGTATCAGGTAAGCCAACAATAATAACCTTAGGCAAATGCCTAGATAAATTAGTCTCTACTTCTACCAAGTTGCTTTTCAAGCCCAAAACGGCAACTGTATAAATATTAGCCATAATAAAAATCGCTTTTCTTTTTCTTATGGCTATTTTACTCCCGCTCTGAAATAAAAGTCAAGGTCAGCGAATTTTTTTAATTCAACTGCCAAATTGTATAGTTCAAAAAGCTAGCAAAACTGACCCACAGTAAATAAGGGATCAGCAAACTACCAGCTTTTTTATCAAGCTTGAAAAACCAAATGATCAAAGTCAAAATCATGAGCCACAAAACAATAATTTCTAAAAAGGCATAAAAAGGATTGCGAAGGCCAAAAAATAAAATCGACCAAAATATATTAAATAGTAAATGAACTAAGAAAAATATCGTGGCTCGACGAGCGCTTTTGGAATGACTAGCTTTTTGCCAGACCAAATACAGGGCAATGCCCATCAGGATGAAAAGCGTGGTCCACACCGGCCCAAAAAGCCAAGATGGTGGATTCCAAGTGGGCTTATTGATTGTCTGATACCAACCGGCAATCTGCGGAGTGGTAAAAAATGAGCCAATAAACCCGGCTCCCAGACAAATAAGCACTGAACTAAATAATTTGATAATACTTTTGTTAGTCATATTTTTGTTTTTTTTAATTGTCTTACTAAAAAATAGCACACTCCCAGGAAAATATAAACATCGCTCAAATTTAGGACAGTAAAATATGGCACATTGAAGTAGTCCACTACTCCGCCATACATAAGGCGATCCCAAATATTGCTGGCCGCCCCAATTATTATCAAAGCATAGGGCCAAAGATATTTTTTAGCTCCCTGCCAGTCTTTAAACCATAACCAAAGCAACAAAAAAAATATTATGGCTAGGATTGGATACAACACAGCCAGGGGCAAGGGCAAGGAAAAGGCAATATTTTTATTGATATACAAAGCAAAAACACTGCCACCTTCAGACAGTGTTTTTACAAAAAATATTTTTAAGAATCTATCCAGGATTATTAAGCTCAAACATCCTAAATAGTATTTACGCATAATTTTACAAAGATTTTTTCTTGCAATCCATGCAAGCCGTGGCTGAAGGAAATGCTTCCAAGCGCTTGGGGTCAATGGGTTTGGAGCAAACTTCACACAAGCCATAATTCCCCTCATCTATTTTTTTCAAGGCCTTGTTAACATTATATAGGGAAATCTCCAAGGTTTTTTCTAGAGACAAATTCTTTTCAAAGTCAGCTACTTCGGCCGCATTTTCATCTTCTTTGTCCCCGTAATCCTCAAACTTGGCGCTAAAATCATTGCCCTCTACTTGGACCGTGTCTACGTTTAATTCGCGCAATATTTCTTCGCGTCTTTTTTCTAATTCGCTTTTTCTGTTTTCCAAAAATTTAGTGTCAACTGTCATGGTTTAGGTTTTAATTACCGTAAAATAATAACAAATATTAGGCAATTTGGCAAGAATGCCCTGCTTGGCTAAGATTTTTGTTCGAGTAAGGTTGAGCACAGCGAAACCGCATCGAGAACTATCTATTTAAACTTCTCGACTTCGCTCGAAGAAATAAGTAAATTTCAATTTTTTGACCCCATAACCTCGCCTTTATTTAGATTAGGATAAATAGGTCGCTCAGTACGGGGCAAGATGTGGCATTTTACAACAGCTTAAATAATAAAAAATACCGATATTTTAAAGAATGCTTGATAATTTTTTGACAAAACAAACAGGACGCATCCGAGCACCCCTAATAGCGTTAGCTTTGTGGGCCGTAAGTGCGCCCCGTAGCGTCTTCACGATAGCTTGTGACGCATTTGTTGCGTCTGTAAGTTCAATTGGCTTGAAACTTTAGCATATGTTGTTGTGAAAACGTCATTGTGATTCATTCCGACTCAGAATCATTGTAGAACTCCACCATTTAGTGGAAATATCTCGTTGCCTATCCGACAACAGGATTTTCCTTTTTGTATTTTGTTTTTGTTTTTGCTTTTTTCAAGCGTCGGTGGCTTGATAAATCAAAACAGTGAAGCTCTTAGAGCTAGACACTACTTTATCACAAGTAATGTGCAGTTCTAAAATATTGTTCAAGGTACTTATTTATCAACAATATAAGTATATCATATTTTTACTTTTGTGTCAAAGCTAATACTTGGCTAAAATTAGCAAAAATAATTAGATATTTTTCTGATTGTTGACAACTTTGTCAAAACAATCCACAACTATCAACAAGTTATCCACACGCCTTCGCTCACCTAGTGAGCTTCGGCGATGCAGGCACCTATTTTTGAGCAATTTATAGCCATTTTTTAAGTTCTAGGCCTGTGTAGAAGATAATAAAATAATTTTTGATATTGACATAATCAATATATTATGATATATTAGCTTGAAAACCGAAAAATGATCTGTCGCTTGACAGATCATCCCATTGGTCCCGCACCTCAAACCGTGGAGGAAAAGTCATGAAATTGGAATTTTTTCGTGAGGACCTGCGTCCGGAGTATCGCGAAACTCCCACCAGCCAGGTCTCTTTCAAGCACCTCAACCAGCAAGCGCAGGAAGCCCTGCGTATCGTAAAGCACGGCACCTTCTTCAACGAAAACAGGGACTCCTACAACGTGATTTACGTCCCGCGATAAGCCCACCTACCCAGAGTCGGGCGCATCCGACTAACCCGTTTTTCATCAAGGGGGGTGAAATCATGAAACAGGTCAAGATCTTCATGGCTGGTTCGTGTGACAAACACTTTGAAGCCGAAGTCAACAAATGGCTGTCAGCGCAACCTCCGGATATCGAGATCATATCCCTTCACTCAGATTCCTCTGCAACAAGCGTAGGGGGCGGCACCGTTTTCGTTTACACCATCGTGATTCTCTACCACATCCAGAAGTTCTCCTGAACCAACGTCGCCGTGGAGTCCGAGCGCATCAACTAACCTGTTTTTCACCAAAGGGAGGTGAAATTATGGAGCATGTCAAAGTATTCGTGGGCAATTCACTTACGGGTATCCAAATTATGATAGATGAAGTGAATGCGTGGCTTGCAGCAACGGAGAATAAAGATATCGAGGTGTTGCAACGTCATGTTTTCTGCCCTACCGAGGTCAATCATGATGGCACAAGCATCACCACTTGCATCATCGTGATCTTCTACCGCCACAGAGAGGTGTAGACCCACCTTCCTGGAGCCAAACACAACGGCTCCCGCACGCAACCCATTCGATACACATCGAAGCGTCAGGGTTGCTTTCTTTTACGCAAAAATAAAAACCACTGAATATGGTCATTGCGAGCCCCGCCGCGTCAGACGCGGCGGGGCGTGGCAATCTACAAGCGTGGATTGCTTCGCTACGCTCGCAATGACAAAAAACCACTGACTTTCTATGCCGTCATTCCCGCGAAAGCGGGAATCCACACGGATATTATAAATATTAAATTATCATGTCATCATCGGGTCAAGCCCGATGATGACATGATAGAATCATCTTTAACGAAAACAAGCCCTAAAACCAATCTGCTGGTTATTTTCGTAAGAAAATACTGTCAAATTATTTATTTTTTTATCTAGCAAGGCTTTTTTTATAGTTTCATCTTTAATTTTGGCACTATTTACTTGCACCAAATCAATGATTTGATAGTCCCCGGCCAACTGGCACTGGCCCAAATAACTCTGCATATCATACTTACTGACCAAAGTGGCCTGAATAATTGATTCACTGTTTGACAAATAGTAGCTGGAGTCAATTTGCGCGCCATAAAGCTCGCCAAAATACCAATAATCCTTGGCCTGGTAGCTCAATTTTTCTATGACTGCTTCTTGACCGCTAATATATTCGGTGTAGACCGTGCCATCGGGCAGGCGATTTTTGGTTTCCTGCAAATTAAGATTTGGTACCCAATCATTTATCCTTGACTGCCAATCCTCAGAACCCACCATCAGCCATTTATCATTGGCCAGATAAATATAATTATTTTTGAGAATTTGCTCCTCTATTTTTTTGGCTGACAGTCGATAATATGGCAATTCGCCAAATAAGGGCTGTAAAATACTTTGGCTGACTACTGCTTGCCACTTATCTGGAGCATGTTCACCAAAACCAAATACCAAATCAGCGCCTAGTGGGAAATTGGCCTTGTTTGGCCAGACATCAGTACTACTAGCATTGATTACTTGTCTCAATTTCACCTGCCAAACATGAATATTTAATTGCCCGTCTTTTTGTTGGTAGATATTGGCGTAAATATTTGGCAAACCAGTATCTAGTTTCAGCCATTCGGTCAAAGCCGACAGAAACTCGGGCGCATTTTTTTTGGACCAAAAAATATTGATTCCTAAAGAGATGTTATTACTAGCCACTTCCATTCTTGACTGCTCATTATAGTGATTTGTCAGCCAAGGATCAGCACTGACTAACAAAATATCATTATCAATTAATAGATAACTATACTCTGGCCTATTTGTTGCCAGCCATTTGGTCACTTGCTTGGCATTATCTAGGCGTAGTAGAAAATTATCATCACTCAAAGATTCAGTTTTGAACCAAACTATTTCTTTGGCGCTAAAAAAACCATCCAACAGTAACTTTTTTAGTTCCTCAATCTTAGTGGTCGGCTCGGTAGTGTCTATAATAGCCAATTTACTAATATCTAAACTTTTGTAAGTTGCCAGGTCAGACCAGTGATAATAAAAAGTAGTATTTTGGGGCAAATACATCAGCAATGGCTGGCTGGATTTCTTAGGTGCTAGCAACATGACCGCTATTCCCAAAATCACCACACCCAAAAAAAGCCACCAAGCTTTACTTGGCAATAAAGTAAATTTTATGGTTGGCTTTTTTTCAGTGACCACTTTTATTTTTTAAAAAATGGTTTTTTATTAAATGGTTTTTTAAATACTGGTCGATCCACATAGCCCTCGGGTCTGGGTAGTAAGTCTTTGATAGACAAGCTAATTTTGTTGTTGGCTGTGTCAACGTCAACTACTTTGACTTTGACCTGGTCGCCAACTTTCAAGACATCGCTGACTTTCTCAATGCGGTTGTAGGCAATCTGAGAAATGTGCACCATGCCATCTTTACCGGGTAATAATTCCACAATGGCACCAATCTCACTACCACTATTCCTGTCTTTGATGATTTGAATTACTTGACCATCATAGATCTCGCCAATCACAATGTCTCGGACAATATTTTCCACCCACTCTTTGGCTTTTTGCGCGCCATCTTGGTCAGTGGAGGTGATCAAGACCAAACCACTCTGCTCAATATCAATCTGCACATTACATTTGGCAATAATTTCATTGATAATCTTACCGCCAGTGCCAATGACGTCTCTGATCTTGTCCGGATTGATCTGTAGAGTAATAATTCTCGGCGCATATTGTGATAATTCTGCTCGGGGTGTGGCAATGACTTTTTTCATGACTTCCAAAATTTTCATTCTGGCTTCACGAGCCCTACCCAAAGTTTCTTTGACTATTTTGTAGCTAATACCACCTAATTTTATATCAAGCTGTAAGGCCGTAATGCCTTTTTCCGTGCCAGCTACTTTGAAATCCATGTGTCCAGAGTGATCTTCTATGCCTTGGATGTCGGTCAATATCTCATAGCGATTTTTGTCTTTTTCGTCCAGCACCAAACCCATGGCAATACCAGCCACTGGAGCAGAAATTGGCACTCCCGCGTCCATCAAGGAAAGTGTGGAGCCACAAATTGAAGCTTGAGAGGAAGAGCCGTTTGATTCCAAGACTTCTGACACCACTCTGATGGTATAGGGAAAATCTTCGTCCTTTGGTAATACTGGCAACAAAGCTTTTTCCGCCAAAGCACCATGGCCAATTTCTCGGCGACCTGGACCTCTGAGGGGTTTGACTTCGCCAACCGAAAATCCGGGAAAATTATAATGGTGCATGTATTTTTTGGCGCCGGATTCTTCCATGCTGTCCAAGGTCTGCTCATCACCCGGGGCACCCAAAGTAACAATTGATAATACTTGCGTTTCACCGCGACTAAATAAACCACTACCATGCGTGCGTGGCAAGATAGCCACCTCGGCTGACAAAGATCTAATCTCATCCATTTTGCGGCCATCGGGTCTTTGCTTTTTTTCCAAAACCAAAGATATAAATGCTTTTTCCAAACTCGTGTCAAACATGGTCATACCAATAGCGCGAGCATCTTTGGAAACTTCATTGTCATCCTTCAAGGCCTGATCCAGCTCGGCTTTGACCTCTTCAATCATTTGCTTGGTTTTTGATTTGTCAGCGTGAAAACAAGAGCCCAAATCTCTGCCTTGGAAAAAATTACTTACTTTTTCTGCTACTAATTTTTGCAAAGCTTGCTTTTCTTCATCAATTACTGCTTCGTGCTTGGCCACTCCGATTTCTTTGATAATATCTTCGATAAAAGGTATTAATTTTCTAATGTGTTTGCCGGCAAACTCAACGGCTTCAACTATAATATCTTCTTTGACTTGCTTGGCGCCGGATTCAATCATTACTACTTCATCTATAGTTCCTACCACAAACAAATCTAAGTCACTTTTTTGCCGAGCTTCAACTGTGGGGTTGATAACCAGCTCATCATTGATGCGACCTATTTTTATAGCAGCCACTGGACCACTCCAAGGTATGGGTGAAATGCCCAAAGCAACTGAGGCGGCAATCAAACTAGGAAATTCCGGATCATTGATGCCGTCATAAGACAAAACTGTCAAAACCACCTGCACATCAGTGCGCTCAGTTTCTTTGAATAGTGGTCTGATAGAGCGATCAATCAAACGCGAGGTCAAAATGGCCTCGTCAGTTGCTCGACCTTCTCTTTTTATAAAACGCGAGCCCTTGATTTTGCCCGCGGCATACAAACGCTCTTCATAGTCAACTAGCAAAGGAAAATAATCCACTCCTTCGCGCGCTTGTCGTGACATAACAGCCGTAGCCAAAACTACTGTCTCCCCATAAGAAACAGTACAAGACCCTTGAGCTTGTTTTGCTAGCTTGCCGATTTCTATTTTGAGATCACGGCCAGCTATTTCGGTAGTAAATTGTTTACTAGCCATAAAATTAACTTTCCTGGCAAAATGGCTAGTACTAGTTGATGTGACAAATTGCAGGCAAGCTAAATAGAGCGTGACTATAATCTGCCAACCAACCTTCGGCTAGCTTCATTTTACCTTAATTATTTTTACACAAGAGCCCTTGTATTATACAAGGGCTTGGCTTGCGATTTTTTTATTCTTTTTCAACTTTTTCTTCGCTTTTGACCTCTTCCGGAGCGCCCAAGACAATCTCATCTTTGAGTATGTCTAGCTTTTCTTTACGATTGAACTTGAGACCCAAAACATTGATCAGTTTGGAAAAGCGTTTTTCATCTTCACGCTCCAAATAGCGCAATAGCTTGTGGCGCAAAGACACTTTGGCTATCAAACCACGGCGAGAAGAAAAATCTTTCTTATTTTCCTTCAAGTGCCTGGTCAGCTCTTTGACTTCCTCGGTGAGAATTGCAATCTGTACTTCTGGTGAACCAGTGTCATTTTTGTGTGTCTTAAATTTTTCAATCAGTTTAAGCTTTTTTTTCTTGTCCAACATTTTTTTGCCCTTATTACCATTGACTGAGCCAGACCTCAATAGTCAAAATCACTGTCAGGTCAAACCAAGCCAAAAGTATCAATAATTAAGTGCTTGGATATTAACATTTTTGCTATAATAAGTCAATTCCGTAAGATCTGAAATATACGCTAATTATTAAGCCCACTGGCGCACCAGAATGTCATCCCGGACTCCCGCCCGACACGCCTGACCGGCGGTCATGGCGGGCGGGTGATCCGGGATCTACCATTGATTTGCCATTGGTATGATTATGGTAGATTCCCGCCTTCGCGGGAATGACAGCTGATGGTGCGCTAGTTTCTTGAACTCGCCTACCTAAAACTTGCTAAAAAACCAATAATATTCTAACATATTGTTTTCCTCGCCATCATGAACATTCCCAAAACGTCCGGCCAACAAGGAGGCCAGTGATGATTTCGTTGATTTTTTTGTGGTTCGGCTGGCTTTTTTTCTTCGCCAGCATAATACTGTCCGCGACCAAGCCGATGGCAAGCGGAGTAAGCAACCTCCCGGCCGCCAGCTACCTTATGCTCCTGGCCATCTTTTTTTACGTCGCGTCCCACGACACCAGGAAAAAGGTCGTCATTGCCCCGACCAACAGCGCTCCAACCAACGGTCAGGGCTAGCATCTCACCACCCCGCTCTTTCCACGGCCCGCCACTTCCACCATCACATGGATTCAAGTGGCGGGCTTTTATTTTACTTAAAAACTTGCCTTTGGCAATAAAATTAATTACAATGCCTATGAACGCCTGTTCATCCATCACATTACATAAAGGAGCAAGTGCCATGGAACCGAGCGAAGACTACGGAAGGGTTGGCGACCACAGAGTGCTGTCAGAATTCTTTGGCGAAGAAGAGTCAGACGAAAGCGAAGCCGAGGTCTTTGCTAGACTCACCGATGAAAGAAACCCCGGTGTACGAGCATTGAATAGTAGTCTAAGGATAGCCCATTTGATTGGGATTGGCGCCTTGCTACCATCAGCATTCGGCAACCCCTCTGGCTTTCGACTGGCCGAACCACTATAGACGACTATCCGCCAACTTGCTTGCTTCTGGCCCGTCCCTCGACCATACCTGGGGCGGGCTTTTATTTTTGTTATTTTGTGTCGTTTTATGCTAAGATATAATCATGGACAAAACCTCGCTAAACAAATATCGACTATATCTAAAAAGTAAGGAGCTAAAAAATAGCACTGTCAAAAATTATTGCTGGCATGTACAACAGTTTTTACTATGGAGTGAAAATAAATCCGCCAGAGGCGGACCCGCCTTTGGCGGGAAAATTACTACCCTTATTTTAAAAAAATATAATGATTTTTTGCTAGCTAAACAAAAAAATATTGGTAGCATTAATCTGCGTTTTGTTATTCTCAACAATTATTTAAGTTTTTTAAATATAAAATATTCCTTTACCCTACTTTCCCAAGAAAAAAATAGATTAAAAGCCATGGATCCAGTGCAACTGCAAAACTTTTTGGATCAGCCCTTGAAGAAAAAAAATTTATTGGGCTTCCGTGACAAGGCCTTGCTGGAAATATTGTATGTCAGTGGCTTGAAGGTCAGTGATTTGGTGAATATAAAAAAAGAACAAGTGGATTTTTTGAGCCGTGAGATTATTCTTAAAAATAAACACCTAAATCTACCACCTTATACTCTGCACTATTTAGAAAAATACTTAAATTTTCGCCGTGACAAAAATCCTTATTTATTTATCAACTTTGATCGCAGTAAAAAAGCGGGTGATACTCATTTGTCAGTCCGCTCTGTAGAACGCCTCATTGAAAAATACGCTTATGTCTTACGTCCACGGCTAAAAGTGACTCCCCAAATCTTACGCAACACCTTGGCTTACCAGCTCAAAATGCAAGGCACTAAAAATTTAGGAATTAAAGAGGCACTACATTTTAAAACAAAGGTAGCGGCTACTAATTATTTTAATAGATTATAAAAAATCGTTCCCTTTATCCTGTCATTCCCGCGAAAGCGGGAATCTACCATTGTCACACCAATGGCAAATTAATGGTAGATCCCGGATCTCCTCGAGTCTGAGCGACGAGGTCGCTAGACCTCGGAGTCGATGACAAGTCCGGGATGACATTACTGGGAGCGATTTTTTTAGTTATTTCAAATCTCCAATATAAAATTCAGGCAACTTCTCTTTGGACTGCTTCAAATGTATAGTATTGAAAAACTCGGTCATATCCTTACCGCAACCCTGCAAAATCTTCTCGCCACCGGGATGCTGTGGGATAAAAGTGGTCACATTGTAGACCTTGGTGTTAGCTACTAGCCAGCAATCACTGGCTTGGTTGTGCGTTGCCACATCGGCCAAGGAATAAACTGCCGCTGTTGGTAATTCTGGCTGTGGTTCTGTGCCAGGAACTTGTATATTGCCACTCTGTCCGTTCGCAGAATCATTCTGATTGTTGGTGTTCATATTTATATTATTTTGATTAGTGTTTTGTGGTATGGATATTTGTTTATTACTGGCAGTGGTGCAACCACTAAGAACAAAAACCATAGCCATAAAAAATATATATTTGCGCATATTATTTATATTAATTATTAATAATTTTTATTATAACACAATGCTTTTTATAACCAAAATCCACCCCTCACGGGGCGGATTTATATTTGGTTATTTCCTAATCTTTATTCCTTTGACATCCTTGATCAGTCCCAAAGTATTAAGCTGTTCAATGGACACATTCTTTAATAGTTCTAGCTTATAAGTAGTTGGATTGACATAAAATAATGCACCACTTGGCACCACGATCAGGATGCGACCTGATAAGCGTTTGGCTAAATTCTTGTCCAGCTTGGCTTTGGGGGTGTTCTTGGTGGGGCTATAAAAATTTTCTATTTCTAATCCATCGGCATAACCATCGCCATCACTATCTTTATTGTTGGGGTCAGTACCAATCAATTTTTCAAGCTCATCTGGCACCTGATCGCCATCACTATCTGAACCATTATAATTTAATGACACTTGCAATTTCGCCAAGGTGGCCACAGAAATACCCAAGGCCTGCTTAGCCAAGACCTGAACCATATTGTTATTATCAATGGCTATTGCCTTGCCATTATAAGTGACGTAAGCGCTAGTGCCATCACTAAGTTGGGCAAAACGACCAGTTAGCAACTTTAATTTAGCTGCTTCCGTCTTGGTGTTGTTTATTTTTGTAATCAAGCTACTATTAGTTGGGAGTACGCTAGTAGTTGGCAGTTGAGTAATTTTTTGTATGGCTGTAGCGTCGTTCGGTAAGGGCAATGAATACTCGGCAAAACAAGCTGCCTGATCATTATTTATGCTTAGTCTGGAAATTGTGACCGTATCAGTCAAATTGATTGCACCGTCATTATTTATATCAAAAATATTGGAATAATGAGCTGCGCCAGTAGTTGAATTAAGGCCTTCTTGCAAACCATGCATCAGGCCATTACACCAATCAATATTTAAATAATTAGTGTTATTATAAGTATTGATAAACCTAGCTTGGCAGGCACTATCATTATTTGCCCCATAATACCTGGTGGCCAAAACTATATCGGAATTATTAATTGCTCCATCATTATTTATATCAGCCACACGATTGTAGGTCTGCGAATTCACAGCGGCCGTGACAATACCCAATAAAGAACTGCACCAAGGTGAAAAATTATCATCTTGATTTGTATTATTGGCTATAGTCGCCTGTGCCTGATTAGAATAACCAGACATATTGCTGGCAGCATCAATAGCCCTAACTACATAGTAATAAGTGGTTCCTGGGATCAGACCAGTATTTATATATGAATTGGTGTTTGTACTGGCAATCTGGGTGTAGCTACTACCACTAATAGTTGATCTAAAAACATTGTAGGTAGTCACTTCAATATTGCCGCTGCCGGCCGAAGCTGTCCAAGCTAGGGCAATCTGGGTGCCTGAAGTTGTGGCAGTAAGATTGGTAGGCGCTGATGGGCCCTGGGTGTTTATTGGAGGGACGTTGACCGGCACAGTAGCCTGCGCTTGATTAGAGTTGGCTGACATATTGCTGGCAGCATCAATGGCCCTGACTCTATAATAATAAGTAGTGCCTGGAGTCAGGCCAGTATTTATATATGAATTGGTATTGGTGCTGGCGATCTGGATATAGCCACTACCGCTAGTAGTTGACCTAAAAACATTGTAGGTAGTCACCGCGACATTGTCAGTTGAAGCTGACCAGCTAAGAGATATTTGCGTACTAGTGGCCGTAGCATTTAGATTGGTCGGCGCGCTAGGGGCTTGCGTATCGTTGGCCGGTGGAGTAACCGGAGGAATAGTGGTGCCAGCAATGGTGATTGCATAAGGCTGGCTGGCCACATTATTAGCATCCACCAAATAAACATAGGCGCTTTGCCCATTATTTAAGGCACCTTGGTTCACCCTGACTGTCACTTGACTATTTGACCAGGTAGAAGCAACCTGTACTTCACACTTGCCTTTGTTTGCCCAAGTAGCATTGGGGCAGATTTCCACTCTGGCTGGAGTAGTGTCGACATACAACTCGTCCCACCAAGTCTCCATCTGTGGTTGCGGAGTTCCTGTGTCAGTGGCAAAATAAAAACCTAGCCACATATTATGAAAACGACAACCGGATGGATCAAACACACCATTCATATTCATCCAAGGCTGGCCATCCAACCAGATGCGGGCATGCCCGTTATTCTGACCAAGTGTCCCTTGTGTCAACCAAATTTCATAACGATGCCAACCACCCGTCTTAAGGTCGCCATTCATACCATAATACATATTACAATTAGCGGAGGTGTATCCGGGCATCCCAACTTCATCATCACAAAGCGAACAGGGAACTCCATTTGGACAGCTATTAGCTACATACATGTGCCCTGAATTTGTACTTGGGTAGGCATCTTGACGAAACTCCCAACTAGCCTCATCAAGATCACCCTGACGAAATTGTATCCATTTAAAATTACGACTAGGAGCTCCAGAAGAAGTTCGGTAAAACCACCCCGATAAATAAACATTGCCATCAAATAATCCCTGTAAACTAATTTCACTATTATAATTACCGCCAGTAAAATTTTGATAAGCGGATAATGTACCCGGCAGACGAACATGTGTATTGCTATAGCGCGGCTCTTTGCCAGCTTGGTTTGCCCCGGTAGTCCAACCACCGTTTGCCTGACTAGGTAAACGCGCACCAAGTGTACCACTATCAAAATCATCCCACCTTAATGGCGCTGCCTGCGACTTAGCGCCAAAACCACTACCAGTTATAGTAATAGCTGAACCATCGCTAATGGTGCCCGATACCGAGCTGATAGCTGGTCCTACTTGTTGGGCCATAGAAATGGGTGTGGATACCTTGGCCACAGCTATTGTGAACAAAGAAACCAAACTAATAAAAAGCGCCAAAATCGCTTTTTCGCCTAAATTTTTAGCAAAATACGGATGAATACTTTGAGAGAGATGCATATTTTTATTTTTAATATTTATTATATTTTTTAGTTAGCTTATATTAAACAAAAAATTGACCAAAACAACATTTGCTTTTATGGCCAATTTTTAAACTTACAATATAATTGTAGCACAAAAATTACAAAAAGTCAATCGCAATTTCGTTTAACTATCTCTCAAATAACCCCAAGTATTGAGCTTGTCACTATCTTCATACCAGCGATCGCCGATGTCGGTACGATAATACATATTGGGGATCATCAAATTACTGACCCTATTGTAGACATGTTTCTGGGCTTGCTTCATGGTCAGACCACTACCGGTGATAGTAAGCACTACACCAGCTTCGCCAGCTACTAGCCACTCGCCCTTTTCCATTTTGGCATCCTCAAAATGCACTCCATCATAGTTTGGCTTATGAAAAAGAATAACCGCGTTTTTGGAAAACGATTCAAAGGTCTCTGGGTCATCAAAAGGATAGGGCGGCACTATGATACGCACACCGATTTGAAAACCTTTCTTGGTTTTGATCACAAAGTTTTCTCCGGCAGCCATTTTGTAAAAAAATTCACCCATGGGCATAGCCATACCTTCCTGCTGAATAAAAATAGTTGGGTAACCAAAACGAGAGGTGAACTCCAAGGGGTAGATACCATTACCATTGACTATACAGTTGATGTCAATGTAGCCAGCAAAATGCTCTTCGGCCAGTTTGGCTTCCAATTTTTTCAAAGTAGCATTAAAAATCTTGTTGGGCTGGCTCCAAAACATACTGGTACCCATTTCACCGGTTGAAGGGCCAATATTACCGGGAAATAATTTTTTATGCTCAAAATTAACATTGATAGGATTCAAAAATTCATGGCCATTGAAAAAACCACCAATGGCTACCTCTACGCCCACCACTCTTTTTTGCAACTGAATTTCTGCAACTTTATCAGAAAAAACTTTTTTATAGGCCTCTAGGATATGCAAAACATCCTGTCCATCGTCTTCTTCACCGATAAATAAAAAAGCTTTAGACACATGTGATTCACCGCTAGATTTTATCACATAGCGTCCAGGATTTTTCTTCACAAAATCAATGGCCTGGTCAAAAGAAGTAAAAATTTGGTAAGGAATGATGGAAATACCATGACTCTTCATCTCCTCCTGACCAAAACTACGATCATCTTCCAAGCGATCAGTGTATCTAGTACCACCGATGACTAGCTTACCTTTTTTCCTCAAATCCTCAGCCATAGCTCCGTGCCCCAAGGTATCGTCAAAAACAATGACATCAGCCCAATCGACCCAATCCTCCCAAGCATCCACGCGCTCTACAAAACCTATACCAATATCGTCAGCACTTTTGTCGCTAATGTAAACTTTTACTTGATTACCCTCGCGGCTTATAACCCAAGCAATGTCAGACAACAAGCCCTCGATACTGATAAACAAAAATTTCTTTTCCATAAATTATCCTAATAATCAGATAGGTAAATTATAACACTTTTTTTAAAAAAAAGAATAGTTTTAACAAAAAAACACCCCATTTTTGGATAGGGTGTCTTTTGGGAAAATTTTAACCGCAAAAATTAGTTATCATATTGCTGGGAAAACCCATTTTTTCCAATGCTGGACAATCAGCCGCGCCATTGCCGTCATATACTAGTCCCCAAACACCATCCTGCTTGATGGCTATAAACATTCCGCCCTCAATCTGATCTCCGGTGCCGATACCGACGGCTCCCACAGCGTGAGTATCGTCGCTTTGGGAAACCGCTACCACTACTTCACTCGGATCTTTCTTGTACTTATCGACCAACAAACCCTTAATTGTCTCTTCAATACTCAGCTCGCATTTTTCTTCGCCGGCTTTGATGCATTTTTCACTCAAATCACACCAAGTATAACCCTTGTTTATAATGCAACCATGCGCATCAATTTCATCTTTTTGCGCTTCTTGCATTTTTTGTTTTAAACTGGCTAGCTCTCCCTTGACGCTTCTCAAATCGCGATCAAGGTAAAGAAATAAACCACCTAAGACAAAAAATACTAGCAAAAAAATAATAATTGTTTTCAAACTTTTCATATTATTTATATTATTTTTATTTTTTTCTCTGACAAATTAATTTGTTTCTTTATTATAGCAAAAAATCGCCTATCTGGCGATCTTTTGCTTCTAATTTATGAAATAAAGCCACCAACCTGCTTGGACCACAATCTTTGATAAAAACCATTTTGTTTTTTCAAAAGCTCAGCATGACTGCCCTGCTCCACTATTTGACCCTGATCCACAACCACTATTCTATCCATCTTCATGATAGTAGACAAACGATGAGCAATGACAATCACTGTTTTATTCTTCATCAGATTGGCCAGAGCTTTTTGGATCAACTCCTCAGACTCCGAGTCCAAGCTACTAGTTGCTTCATCTAAGACCAGAATCGGCGCGTTTTTTATAATAGCTCTAGCCATAGCCACGCGCTGACGCTCGCCACCGGACAAGCGCATCCCCCGCTCGCCCACAAAGGTATCATACCCTTCGGTAAAGCCCTTGATAAACTCGTGACAGTGAGCCATCTTGGCGGCTTTGACTACTTGTTCTTGACTTGAGCCCCATAGGCCATAAGAAATATTTTCGCTCAAGGAGCGATGAAACAAAATTGGATCTTGATTGACCAAACCAATATTGGACCACAGACTTTCTTGACTGACCTGACTGATATTTTGGCCGTCAATAATTATCTTTCCATCAGTCAAGTCATGCTGACGCAGTAAAATACTAGCAATGGTTGATTTACCACCACCCGAGGGACCGACTATGGCTACTTTTTCTTTGGGCTGAATAACTAAGTTCAATTTCTTAATAATCTGCCTAGTTTGATTGTAGCTAAAATCAACGTTAATAAACTCTATTTTACCTTCACTCACTTTCAGCTGTTTAGCTTTTGGTATGTCAACAATTTCATGGGGCTTTTCCAAGATTTCGGTCATTTCTTGAGCATCGGCCATGGCCTCATAATAATATCTGATGATGCGACCAAAATCCCACAAGCGATCAAACATATTTATCAGATAGGTCTGGATCAAGACAAAATCGCCAATGGTGACCAAACCCTCTCGCCACAAATGCAGGGCATAAAACATCAGCCCGATTTCCAACCCAACCATCATTAGTGTCTGGACAGCGTCAAAATAATTGGTCAAGTTCCAAGTAAAATTGCGCATGGCTTGCAGTTGCCCAGTAATTTTCCGAAAAGCATTATTTTCCCGGCTGTAACCGTTAAACAATTTTATATTCAGCTGATTAGTAATAGTGTCAGCCAAAGCGCCACTGACCTTGGAATCAAGGGCGCTACGCTTAACATCATATTTTAATTTGTAGCGACTGAAAACAAAATTAATGGTGCAAAATAATATCACCCAGACCAAAACAGCCATGCCCACCCAAATATTGCGTCGTGACAAAACATAAACAATCAGAGCAACATTGACGAGACTGGGTATTAAGCTCCAGACAAAAACATCCATGATCGAGGCAAAGGAATAGACAAAGCGATTTACTTTTTTGACTAGCGAACCAGTAAAATTATTATTAAAAAAAGAAACCGAATGCTTGTGCAAGTAAGCAAAGCTAGAATTGAATAAATCCGACATGACATGAGTCTGGAAATGACTAGCCGTAAAGCTTAAAATCCGCCAACACACCCAAGCAAACAAATCAATGGCCAAAATTGTTAACAATATTTTGGAAAACTGAGACATGGCGGCCATCTCGCCGGTCTTGGTCAACAAATCAAAAAATTTCTTGTAATAAACCGGCATCAACACTCGCGCCCCCGAAGCCAAAACAATAAAAATCAAAATAACAAAAAAAGACACGCGGTATTTCAAAACGTGTTTAAAATAATAAGCAAATGTTTGCTTGGTAAGATTATTATTTGATTCTATCATACCTATATAGACGAAAAACCGGCTCTTTTATTACAGTTTGCCTATTATTTGCCCAATATTAAACAAAGATTAACTAGAATATTTTTATAATTATTATTTAATAATATTTACACTAGTTGGTAGTTTTTCCTGGATAATACCCAAGTCTAGTTCGGAATAATTGTTGCCCGAAATATTCAAGGTTTTAAGATTTTTCAAATTGCCCATTTCATAAGGCAGGCCAGTTAGCTTATTGTTAGATAAATTTAATGTTTGTAAATTTTGTAATTGGCCCACTTCGGCTGGCACACCAGTCATGATGTTATTATGAGCATCTAATATTTTTAGCTTGCTCATCTTACGAATTTCTCCTGGCAAAGAGCCCCCTAATTGATTGTTATCCAAATACAACTCCTCCAGATTAGTTAGCTGACCAATTTCTGACGGCAAGTTTTTTAAATTGTTATTAGATAATATAAGTCTGTGAGTATTGGTTTTTGATAAAATGTCTTTGGGAAAAGTGTCCAGGCCCTTATTGCTAAGATCAATGGTATTTGAATTATTTGTATTCAAATCTATTGTGTTGGAATTATTCGTATTAGAGTCGTTTTGCCCATTGGCATTGTTTGAATTGGTAATGGGTCTATTAGTTGTATTATTGGTAAAATCAAGACTGCAACCGCCGATTACAAACATACTTATAGTTAAAAACGAAATAATGCTATATTTTTTTATATTCATAAAATTGTCTTAATGATTATATATTCAATATAGCACGAGCTAGAAAATATTAGTAGCTTCGATTATTTTACAAAAAGTTTTGCAACATCCATCCAAGCACTTAGCTCAGATTGCTTTTGCACATAGCCCAATAAGGCCACTTGCTCGCCATAGTGAATGCCCAAATGTAAATGTTTTCTCTCGCCGTCTGTCTCAGTGCTGTACTCTTTACCCAAAATACCAAGCTGATCACCAGCTTTTAATTCTTGATTTACTTTGGCACTGATACTAGCTAGTTGCAGATGACCATAAATTACTGTCACGGTTTTTTTGTTTATCTCACAAGACTGGACTGCTACCCCACCATAGCCGGTGGCGTATTTTTTAAGCACCAGCGGACCGGAACAAATAGCATAAATCGGCACATCAATATTTTGTTCTGCTTCCGTGGTCTCAAAATCCACGCCTGTATGGTAACCACTAAAACGCTCTGGTTGTACTGGCGAATCTTTTATAGAAATTTTTATGCCAAATGGCTTTTTAGTGACCCTAGAAAGAGCTTGAGCAATTGGTTCGACAGTTTCATTTATTTTAATTGGCGTGGAGGTGACTATTTGATTATTGTTTGTTTGCCCAGAAGGCAGGGTCGGGGCAATAGCTTTTTTATGAAATAATAAATACAAAACTGAACTGAGTAGTAAGACTAAAACAATAACAAAAAATATTTTACGCATAAATTATTTACTGAACGCTAAACCGACCAAGGCCAAAAGGATAAATAAAAACAAATAAGCTAATTTGTAAAATAAAAGTTTCACGGCTTCTTTTTTTTGTCCATCCAAATACCAAACGATTGTCCGTCCAAAAATAGTCAGACCCATAAAAGCTGCCGAAAATACCAGTAATAACAAAAAGGTCACGGGGCTAAACATGTTGTCCTCTGATCCAAATAGTTTTTCGGCATTTCTAAGAAATAAACCAATCAAAAATACATACAAAACTGCTACTAAGACCTCGGCCAAAGCGTAACGCAAAATACTTTTTTTACTCATATTTTTATGGTTAATAATATTGAATCTATATATTAATAATAACAAAAAATCGCCCCGAGCGTAAGTCGAGGGACGATTTTTCTAAATTACTGTTTTGGTACTTCTGGGTTATTGGGTAAAGCCGGACTGAGCTGGATGCTCTTGGCACTCAGACTACCATCCGAGTTACTGGTGCCAGTTACCATGACATTACTGCCACTACTCAAATCTTCCAGTGAACCCGCAGTCATTTTACTAACTGTAGTAGAGGCCGAAAGTAAAACTATTTTAGAGCCACCATCGCGTAACTTGATGGTGATACTCTGATCATCTTTACTAAGAATCTCGCCATTGGTAAAGCCACTATCAACCTGCCGATTGCCCATATTTTGCCCACTAAAATTTGCTCGATCAAAATTTCCCGGACCACGTAAATTGCTGTTTTTACTAACACCATAGGTCATACCTCCATAAAACGCTAAACCAGCTACAAAAATTACAAGCGCAAAGGTAATTAACAAATTTTTTTTCATATTATTTATTAAATTAATTTTTAAATATTATTCAAAACGCAAAGCATCAATAGGATTAAAGCCGGCGGCTCGCTTGGCTGGATAATAACCAAAGGCAATGCCAATAAAAGCTGAGACTCCAAAAGCCAGCAGAATAGATAGGCCTGATATTTTGGTAGCCAAACCGCCCAGTTGGGAAGCCAGCAATGCCGCCAGCCAACCAAGTAGCACACCCAAAATGCCACCGATAAAAGTCAGGGTAATAGCTTCTACTAAAAATTGTCGGCTAATATCCTTGCGCTTAGCACCTATGGCTTTGCGTAAACCAATCTCTCTGGTTCTTTCTGTCACATTAGTCAGCATCATATTCATGATACCAATACCACCGACCAACAAAGATATAGCCGCCACTGAGCCGAGTAAAATAGTAAAAGTATTGGCTACCGAAGAAGCAGTCTCAACAATATCAGCTTGATTCAAAGTACTAAAATCAGCAGACGCGCTATCAGCGATGTTGTGTCTTTCTAGCAATAGGGTAGTAATCTGTTCTTGCAGTGGCTCCATAGATTTTTGATCTTGCGCTTGGACGCTGATGGTGCTAACTTTGTCGCTACCTGATAAAAATTGCTGGGCTGTAGAAATAGGCACGAAAATCATATCGTCTTGATTACTAAAGCCAGTACCACCCTTGGCCTTGGTCACCCCAATGACTTTAAATTCTATTTGTTTGATTCTGATAGTCTGACCGACGGGATTGACGCCTTCACCAAAAATATCGTCCCGAACAGTGGGCCCTAAGACCACTACTTTTGATTTATTTTTTACATGTTGCTCCGTAACAAAAGATCCCGAATCAACCTCGACATTTCTGATGCCGGTATAATTGGAATTTGTGCCCATCACCGAAGTATTAGTGTTGGTCCCCTTGGCTGTCACTTGATAACGACCGGATAGCTCTGGAGCCACAGCCGCAGCCAAGCTAATTTCTTCAGCAATAGCATCAGCATCACCTTGCGTCAAAGTCTGAGCCGAACCTCTGCCCTGACTCACCTGCGTGCCAGCTCCTCTCTGAGTACCGGGCATGACCAAAACTAAATTGGAACCCAAAGACTGAATGCTGGACTGAATATTATTTTGCGATCCCTGCCCAATGGCAATCATAGCAATCACTGAAGCAATACCGATAACTATGCCCAAAATAGTTAAGCTTGATCTAGCTTTGTTGGCTAATAGAGCTAAATATGTTTCTTCAAATAAATCGTGAGCTGTCATAAATTAAAATTTACGAGGATTTAAATTTTTTTTGTCCTCCACTATCAAGCCATCGCGAATATGAATAATGCGATCAGCGCAATCAGCCACATCATGCTCATGAGTAATCAAAATAATTGTCCGCTTTTGTATTTTGTTTAAAGACTGGAAGGTGCCCAAAACTATTTCGCCAGTCTTGGTGTCCAAATTTCCCGTCGGCTCATCAGCCAAAATCAAACTAGGGTTATTAACCAAGGCCCGAGCTATGGCTACGCGTTGCATCTGTCCACCAGATAACTGATTTGAACGATGATAAAAATGCGACTCATCTAGGCCAGCATTTTTTAAAGCTTCCTTGGCTTGATCTACTCTTTTTTCTCTAGGCACACCAGCATAAACCAAGGGTAACATGACATTACGCAAAACTGTCGCGCGAGGCAAAAGATTAAAACTTTGAAAAACAAAACCAATTTTATGTTTACGAATATCAGCTAGTTCATCCTCTGATAATTCTGAAACTTTTTGACCAGCCAAAAAATAATCACCAGAACTGGCTGTATCCAATGCTCCTAAAATATGCATCAAGGTAGATTTTCCTGAGCCAGAGGGGCCAATAATAGCTACAAACTCGCCATCGGCAATATTAAAAGTTACTCCTTTCAAAACCGTAGTTTCATCATGAGCGCTCTGATAAATTTTAGTAATATTTTTACACTCTATCATAAATATTATCTGGGCATGAACCCGCCAGCCGGAGCACCGCCACTAGCGCCAGAATTTTGCAGTATGCTCTTGCCGTTGGTACTAGTGGTTTTATCACTAGCCATGCTGGTTTTTACTATAACTACATCGCCTTCGTTTAAACCACTGTCGATTTCCGTCACACTGTCATCACTCAAACCAACGGTGACTGATTTTTGAGTTGGTTGATTTTTTAAAGTCACAGCCATGCCAGAACTAATGACATCGTCCGCAATAGTCTCAGCTGGCACTTCAACATAATAATTATTAGCAACTGACTTCACGGCAGAATTATCAACTAACAAAGCATCAGATTTTAAATCAGTGATAATAGAAGCCGAGGCGGTCATACCGGGCTTTACTCTGTCGTCTTGAGTATCAAGAGCAATTTTAGCAGTATAGGTCACTACACCCTGACTAACTGTGCCTAAGGCATCCATTTCGGCTACTACACCACTGATAGTCAACTCTTCTATGGCATCAAAAGTTAAGGTAGCTTTTTGTCCAATTTTCACGCTAGCGGCATCTACTTCATTCAAGGAAACTTCGACGATGCTCTGTGTAGTAATTAATGTAGCCACTACTGTAGCGGTAGAAACTGCCTCACCTTTTTTGACAGCCACATCGGCAATGACACCGTCAAATGGTGCGCGAATAGTATAGTCGGCTAGCTTTTCTCTCAGATCCGATAGGGCATTTTGTTTTTGCTGTACTGCTAGCTCTTGTGATTGCAAGTCCAAAGCATCGGTGCCAGCTTGCAAATTGGCTAGGGTTTCTTTTTTTTCTTCTGTGCTGCGTTCCGCTGTCACAATCGCATCTTTATCTGACTTTATACTGGCGCTAGCATTAAGCAAGCTAATCAGGTGCGTGTTGGTGGTGCCTGTATAGCCATCCAAACTGCTCAAATGAGTATTGGATATAGCCGACACATTCACATTGTGTTCGTTGGACTTGTCTTGATAAAACTGAACCAAGTTATTAGCATTTTTGATGGCTTCGGCAATATTTTTTGTTGTGTCATAAGTCTGCAAAATCAAGGACTCAATAGTGGCCTCGTCAGAAAAACGACTAGTGGCTTTATAGGAAGCAAAATTTTTATCGTAGAGAGAGCGCGCTTTTCGATAAGCATCACTTGCGTCATCCCGATACTGCTCAACCGACGAATCGTAATATTTAGTGTTATCAGTATAATAATCAATATTGTCTTGATTAACAGTTATTTCATTATCATACAAAACATTCTCTACTCCGGAAATAATTTCTGGTAGAACCAAAAAAGCATTGGCTACATTATTAAAGCCATCTTCATAAGTTTTGGCCAAATCCTCTTCGGCCTTGAGCTTTGACTCTTGAGCAGTGGTTAGAGAATTTTCCGCCTGCATCAAGGACAAGGCCTCGCTTGGTTGTTGTAATTTTTGTAGAGATAACTTAGCACTAGCCAAATTAACTTCGGCATCGCGTAAGCTTTTATAAACATCCGAGGCATCTACCTGGGCTATGACCTCACCACTCTTTACTATTTGGCCTTGAACCGCTGATAATCTTACTATCTCCCCACTGGCTTTTGGCACCAAGTCCACCTGGCTAGAGGCCGAAACTTGACCGCTACCAGAAACTGTTTTGATCAAAGAACCCTTGGTGACTTTGGCTAAAGTATAAGTAGCGATTACTTGCTTACTGGCTACTTTTTGCCAGACAAAATAAACAATTATTAATAAAATGACCAGAATGATCGCTCCCCCAATTTTTTTCTTTTTAGACATAAAATATATAAAAACTGATTTAAAACTAAAAATGGGTGTCTTATTACTAATACGCTAAAAAGCTAAAAATTATTTCAAAATAAAACCGCCCCTCGACTTACGCTCGGGGCGATTTTATAAGGTGAATAGTGAAAAAATTATTTAGCTTGATTCTCAGTATTAACTGCTGGCGCGCCTGCTCCTCTGGGTCCCATACCGCGGCCACCCATATGACCATTACCCATTGGACCAAACATACCTAGTTCATCAAAAATTGCTTTGGCTTCGTCAATCTTGCCAGCTTGCATCAACTGATGAGCTTGAGACAATTTATTAAAGGTATCTTGATTGATCTTGGCTTCCAAGTCAGTGGCTTGCTGACGCATTTCAGTCACTCTAGTAGTCATGGCTGTCTGCCAAGCGCCATAATCATTATTGGTAATCGCTTGCTGCATTTGTTCACGATCATCGTTGATTTTGACATTTGTATCAGACTTACCACCAAAGGCGAAACTGGTAGAAGCCACTACGGCTGTAGTTACCAATAGACCCAAGAAAGCTGCTAATAAATATTGTTTTTTCTCCATAATTTATTTATTTAATAATTAATTGGGAATCGGCCTAACTCCTCTTGCACTAGACTATACGCACATCTTCAAAAAATTATTTCAAAAATAAAATTAAGGCTGAAAAAACATTGGTGGTGGCGGTGGACCAGGATTCTTTAACCAGGGCTTAATACTCTCACAAATAAAATTATTGCCATCTTCCACCCTGCCAATCAACATCACTCTCTGACCAACTTGAAATTCAGCAGTACTGGTGCTAATAGTCCATGATCGACCCCTAAAATCTTCTATGGTTATAAAATCTGAATTCATGGAAATAATGACGCCAACCAGATGGCCTTTGTCGGGCTCTACTAGCATACGACCGCCCTGTCGAAACATTTGTTTATATAATGGTACCCGTCTAAAAAATGTATCTTCTAATTTTTGGCCCAAGCCCAAAGAATACATAGCCACACCCAAAGCGATGCTCAACACAACACTCCATGACACTATAATCAAAGGATGGTATTTGTAGCCACGCTTAGTATTTTTAAAATCATACCAAGCTAAAAAACAAAATAGTAACAAGCTCAACAACCAAAACAAGGGCAAGTTTACCCACAGTCTCTTCAAGGGGCTGAAACCAGGAGCCATCTCCACCCAGGTAACGTGTTTAAAAACAAAAATAGTAGCCGAAGAAGCCAAGCCGCCTAAAATAATGGCTAAAGCAAAGGCCAACCATAAAAAATAATTTTTAAACAAAAATTCCCAGCGTTTTTTGGGCTGTATTTTTTGCTCTTTTATCTTATCCAAAATTTCTTGACCAGAATGTTCCATATATTTATTGTCTAAATTCTTTTTGTAATTCTATTTTACCGCGACGCAACAAAGTACCAACCGTGCTAACTGGTTTTTTGATAATATCAGAAATTTCTTCATAAGATCTATCCTCCAGGTATTTCAAAATTACCACTTCTCGATACTTACTATCTAGCTTGGCCAAAATTTTAGCCATTTTTTCTCTCAGCAGGGCTTGATCAAGATTTTGATTAATATCAAAATCGCTAACTAATTGTTCACAGCTCTCTAAATCAAAATCAAATAAAGATGTTTGTGGACGGCTTTTATTTTTACGATAATTGCTAATCACCTGATTGCGAGTAATGCGATAAAGCCAAGAAGAAAATTTTAAACTTTTATCAAAATCATTCAAATTTTGGTAGACCTTGATAAAAACTTCCTGTAGCAAATCCTGGGCGTCATCATGATTTAAGCCAGATATTCTTTGGATAAAACGGAGCAATTTTTTTTCATAGCGATTCATTAAATACAAAAAATTCTCTTGATCCAACAAGGTAAGGTTTACCAGCTCCAAGTCGCTTTTGTCTGCTAAATCATCATTAAGCACCATATATATTACTACGCCAATATTAAACTATTTATTTCAAAAATCTTTATAAGCATAACAAAAATAAAGACTAATGCAAAATAAGCTTATTGGTTGACAAAATCCATAAATTAAAGTTAGATAGGGACGAAAGTCCAAGATGGGAAAATCAGGGGCACCTGTCCTTCACAATCATCTAGGAGGCACTGTCATGGCTAAGTCCGAACAAATCATGCTGTTTTGTGGTCGTGGTGATACCAATCACTTGGCTGCAGACATCATCAATGTGGTCAACAACCGTCGCATTGGTGAATCTCGACTAGAGCTCGATCACACTGACTTTGAACACTTTCCCGATGGTGAGCCGGATTTCGCTTTTGAAAAATGGCACAAAATTCGCGGCAAAGACGCTGTCCTCTTCGTCAGCACCCACAGCCTGGAACTGGTCTTGGAGGCCTTGATTCTCATTTACGCTATCAAGAAAAGGTACGGGGCCAAGAGCTTGACCGTAGTCCAACCCTTCATGGCCTTTCGACGCCAAGATCATCCGGAAATCAATGAAGAGTTTCACCTGAACTACTGGTTTATCTATAACCTAAAGGCCAATGGTGCGGATCGTCTGATACTCTGCGACGTTCACTCCGAAGAGACACGGCAAAACTGCGAATTGGTCGGCCTGGAATATCATCATGTCAAGCCGACGCCGCTCTATGCTGCGGCTCTGCGAGAACCGATCGCTCAGGCTAGCGAACTCGGCAAGCAAACCAAGGTCCTGTCGGCAGACATGGGCTCCCTGCTCCGCACCATTGCTCTGGCCAAGATCTTGAAATTGCCGGTACTTTTGTCCTTGAAAAAAAGGAAGGAAACTGGCAACATTGTCACCAATGTTCCGCCCACACCTGCCCATCTGGAAATGATCACCAAGATGGAAGCGGAGCACGACATCAAGATCGAACTTATGAGCGAAGAGGCCGTCAAGGATGTCTATATCATCATCCGTGAGGACGAACTCGACACCGCTGGCACGGCCTCTGACACCTGCCGTGACCTCTTGCAAGCTCACGCTTACCGAGTCGATCTAGTAGTGACGCACATGAAGTGCTCACCCGGCTGGAAACGCAAAGCCGGCCGTCGGAAAAACTGCCCCTTCACCCAAGTCATAGCTGGTGACACCATCTACCGTGGCAGCTACGAAAACCGCACTGGCGGCATAATCCAACACGTCAGTGTGGCCCCGGTCATCGCCGAGAAGCTGACTGAAATCCTAGACGCTCTGTGACCTCAATGGTCACAACACAAAACCCCCAGCGAGCAAGCTCGCTGGGGGTTAAATATTTGGAAATATTATAAGCAAAAACTACAACCAATTTTTTTTATAAAAAACAAACATAAAAATACCAACCGCAATAAAAGATATACCCAAAACATAAACAAAGGCTAGCGGGTGAGTGGCAAAAGGCAAAGTCACGTTCATGCCAAACAAACTAGCAACAATGGTGGGGATAGTCATGATAATAGTAAAAGCAGTCAAAAATTGAATAGTTCTGTTTAATTTATTGGTAAACAAAATTTGGTAAGAATCGCGCAAACTCTTGATGCTCTTCAAATTGACTTGGCAAATCTCAGCTGACTGTCTAATACTGATAATCATGTCATTCAGCAAATCATTGTCCTCTTCTTCCAAGTGAAAATAATTGCCAGCCACAATGTTTTCAAAAACACCGCGCACTGGAAGCAGGGCAGAAATATATTGGTTTAACAAATCTTCATATTTAATGAGTTCATTAATATCGGAGTCTTTGATGTTTTCTATTTTTTTCTTTTGGGAAGCAACCAGGTTATTGACTTCGCGAACTCTCAAAGTAAAGCGCTGAGAAATTTTTAAAAAAATATAAATTAACAACTTAGCTTTTTGGGTAGTAGCAATGGCTAAACTATTTTTCAAAATATCCTTGATAACTTTATCTTCAAATAAAGCCAAGCTGATAAAATATTTTTCTGTGACAATAAAAGTCAATGGCGTAGTGTGAATTATTTCTTTGTCATCAATCTGCTCTCTGGGAATCCGCACAAAAAATAACAAGGTCTTTTCTTGCCTTTCAATACGCGGTAATTCATGCAAATCCAAAACGTCCTGCAAATCCAACAAATCCAAATCCGTCATGCTGGCTAATTTTTCTAAGTCGTCATGCTCCAAATGGCTAGCATTAATCCAGACACCATCTCTGACTTGGTCTATATTCTCTAGACGATTGCCCTTTTCATTTTTAAAATAAATATTTAACATAAAAGCATTATAGCAAAAAATATCTCACAATGATATTAAAATTTAAAAATTGTCTGCTCCCTGTCAGGACCGACCGAAATAATATCTATTTTTCCGCCAGTGTACTGCTCGACAAACTCAACTATCGTTTTGATGGCTTGGGGTAAATCATTATAATCCTCTATTTTGGAAATAGCTGTCTGCCAGCCGTCAAACTCTTTATAAATCGGCTCACAATTATACAAAATTTCTGAAAAACGCGGGAAAAAATCTATTTCTTGATTAGTTTTTAATTCACTACCGGCATAAAAAATATTTGGTCCAATATATTTGTAAGCCACAGCTAATTTAATTTTTTTGAACTTGTCCAAAACATCAACCTTGGTCAAGGTTAAACTGCCACCATTATACTGCATAGCATATTTTAAAGCTACCAAATCCAGCCAGCCATTACGGCGAGTGCGACCAGTAGTGGCTCCGTATTCATCGCCTAGCAAGCGTACAGCAATTCCTAAATTAAACTGATCGTCAGCCTGTAAATATTCATCAACCTTACTAGCATGCTCAGCTTTTTCTTGCTCACGAGTTATGCCTTGTTCGCAATATTTTTCACTCTGCAAGCCACCAAACTCCGTAGGGAAAGGTCCATGGCCGACTCTGGTCATATAAAAAGCTTTGGCAATACCAAAAACATGATCCACCCGAGCTTCTTTCAAACCAGCTCCCTTGGCTAGACCAGCTATAGTGCAGTCAGAAGAAGTCTGATATTTGGTGGTGCCATGATCAATGCTCAGCAGTGTGCCCTGAGCACCTTCTAATAGAATCTTTTTCTTAGCAACAAATGCTTCTCGAACAAAACTTTCTAAATCTATAATATAGGGCTTTAGCTTGTTGGCAAAATCGCCAGTGTATTTGGCCACAATGGCTTCGACATCCAAAATTGTTTCTGGACTAAAATATATCCCCCCACCCAAATGCGGATGAGCCAAAACTTCTTTAGCCACATCTTTATCTAAACCAGCTAAAATATTTTTTTTGCCTTCTAAATATTTAATCAATTTTTCTCTAAACAAATCTTTATTAAAAATATCATTGAGAAATAAAGAGTGCCGAGCAGTATAGTCAGTATAGAGCGGACCTATGCCTCGACCAGTGGTGCCAATCTGTTGTGATTTGTCGCTAATCCTGTCTATCAAAATATGATAAGGCAAAACTAGCGGAGCTTGGTGGCTGATTTTAAAATTTTTGACATCAATTCCGGCAACATGCAAAATGTCCAATTCATCAATGACCGCTTGCGGATCAAAAGCCACACCTCGACCAATAACATTTATCTTGCCGTCTACATCATGCAAAATACCAGAAGGCAAAAGATGAAAAATGTGTTTTTGGTCTTTGACTACTATGGTGTGCCCGGCATTGGCGCCACCAGTGCCACGGATAATAATATCCGCCCAGGTGGAAAGCAGGTCAACAAATTTGCCTTTGCCCGTATCACCCCACTGATTGCAAACCACGGCTACGCATTGTTTGTCTTGCAAAAATCTGTCTAATAAATCTTGACGCATATTTTTATAAAAATTATGACTTAAAAACAAAGTCCAACAAAATGCCAGCGATCAAGGCCAGACCAGATAGAATAAAAATAAAATAATTATTCCATTTTTCTTTGGAAGACACTAAGGTGTCCAAAATATAAGCCAAGGCCTTGTGATCAGCTTCATTTAATTTTTCCGGCTGATCCAATTTTTCACGTAATCTATGTTCTATAATAACCCGCGAACGTTTTTTTGATATATCAAAACGATGAATATAATAAACTATAAAGCCAATAGTACCAATATACCAAGATATCTTGACCCAAGTATTGCTATAAAAATTCAGCACAATAATAACCCGATAAGCAAAAGTAGCGATAATACCCACCCAAAAATAAAACAAACGAATTGACTTAGAGTGAACTTTTATATCTTCCATATTTTTTATTCAATAATAATCACCCAATCAGTATAACAAAAAATCGCCAAATCGGCGATTCTAGTCTAAAAAATAATCATTTGATTGACGAAAAAATTATAGCTAACCTTTTCTATGCCTTTTGGCGGCTTTGGCCTCGAGCATTAGTCTTTTTATCTCCAATCTTTTTGGGGTTTTCTTGGAGCGTGATTTTTGCCTATCTGTTCCCACAGCAATTCTATGTGCCATATAAGTTATTTTTATAAATTATAAATATCAGCTATTATAGCTGTTTATCAGAATAAAATCAATCCCTTTGTTCGGATTCAGAGGAGTTATTTTTATAGTTTGATTCATTATTGGAATTTATCCTATCTTGACCACTTTCTGATCTATTTTCTTTATTATTTTTATTTACCGGTTTAATCGTTTCTTCTTTGTCACCGTCATCTTCATCCAATTGTTCATTATATTTATCAATAGCTTTTTTGGCTTCTCTGATCTTATCCATCACCTCTTCATCCTGATTCTCCTGAGCAATATTTCCAATATTATCTAGATATTGCATAATATCTTTATTTTTTTTCTTGATAGACTCCTTGGCTTTTTTAGCATTTTTTGTGTTAACTATTTTTTGCGAAGTCTTGATGGCTGAGTCAACATTATCAACCGCCTCGCTGATTGTTTGCTTGATGTTGTTGCTAACAACCGCATTTTCATCAGTAGTGTGCCCTTTGGAATCTTCCTGGGATAAATTTAACGCTTCTTTAAGCCGTCTTTCTGAAAATTTACCCAGAGTATCAACCTGAGAGGTTTTGGTAAGAGAAAGTTGTTGTTCAACATTTTCAATGGTCTTTTTTAACGGGTAAAAACTATGCCCCGGCGTGATATTATCATTATTGACCGCATAAACTACCGTGCTACCCAAAACCACAAAGACCAGCAAGGCAACAAGTGAAACCTTAGTCATCAAAGAATGCGGGTGAAAAAATGTCTGACCAAATTTTTGTAAATTTTTAGTAAAAATAAATAGACGGATTTTAAACTTTATTTTAAAATCAGCTGTTTTGCTAAGCTCAGATTTTGGTAATCTGGATAATTGTTTTTCTAAATCTTCCATATTATTTAGCCCGTTAGAAATTTAATATATATTTTATACACATTTTGCGAATAAATTTGTTCACTAATTTTATTCTCCCCACAGACCCAAGCTATAATCAATTTCTAACTGGGCTTGTCTAATATTTCTCTTAATTTGGCCAGTGCCCGACTCATCTTGGTGCGAATTGCTCCCTCATCTTTTTCCAGTAAACTAGCAATTTCTGAATTGGACAGCTCATCCACAAAGCGTAAAAGTAATATCTCCCTGTCACTATCAATCATTTTTTTTATGGCCCCAAGCACTCGCTCCAATTCTTGTTTTTGGTCTATTCGATCCAATTCGTGTTGGGTCACAAATTGATTTTCCAGTAGTTCAGTTTCTCGGTTGGCTACTCGATAGTGATTCACTAAATGATTGTGAGCAATAGCATAAATCCATGATTGGAATGATCTTGTTTGTTCAAAGGTGTCAAAATTTTTCAAGGCCTTCAAGAAAACCTCAGAGGTCAGATCCTCAGCCACCGCGCGGTTAAAATTAACCCGATACAAAAAATAGACAAAAATCTTATTTTTATATTGTTCATAATAGCCAATAAAGCTATTTTGCGGCTCTCCCATAAATATTATACAAATAAATAGACAAAATGTATCACTATTCAAAAACATTACAACAAACCCCTTACTTTGTCTATACGGTGTAACAAAACTTTAATGGCTTTGTATTAATTTATATAGCGCTAATTATTAAACAAAAAAACTTATGAAAAGAATACTAAGTATGCTAGCGATATTAGTAGTCGTAATCTGGACTGCCTCCTTGGCTAACACTGCTGAGGCCACAAACTACACCCTAGCCCAAGTGCAAACTCACAATACCAGCACTGACTGCTGGACAATAGTAAATAATAAAGTCTACAACTTGACGAGCTACATAGCTCTACATCCCGGTGGATCAAGTGCTATCATAGCTTTGTGTGGCACCAATGGAACAACTGGCTTTACAACACAACACTCCAGCAGTACCAATCCCAACAACACACTAGCCAGCTACTACATCGGCGATTTGACTGTTTTGGACACTAGCGCACCTACTATACCAACTAATCTGACAACCGCCACTATCTCACCTACTCAAATAAACCTAGCTTGGACAGCGGCTACTGACAATGTCACTGTGACTGGTTATGCTATTTTTAGAGACGGCAGTGAGCTAGCCACAACCACCAATACTACTTTCCACAATACCGGACTCACGGCCTCAACTACCTATAGCTATCTGGTCAAAGCATTTGATGCTGCCGGAAATAGATCCGCTAGTTCCACAATAGCTTCCGCTACTACCTTGGCCACCTCTACTGACAGCACAACGCCATCAGTACCCACGAATTTGAGTGCCAATGTGATCTCGGCTACCCAAATAAACCTGAACTGGTCTACTTCTACAGACAATATTGCAGTAACCGGCTACGCCATATTTAGAAACGGCACGGAAATTGCCAATGTACCAAATAATAACTTCAGTAATGTTGGCCTGACTGCCTCCACAAGCTACAGCTATGTTGTCCAGGCCTATGATGCCGCTGGTAATCGATCGGCTAATTCTAATGTTGTGTCAGCCACCACCTTAGCCACATCCACTGACACTGTCAGCCCTAGCGCACCAAAAAAATTAAAAGCTCACCTTATTTCCTACAAACACATCAACCTAGAATGGAAAAAATCTAAAGATAATAAGAAAGTAGCTGGCTATAAAATCTACCGAAACGGCATTGAAATAGCGACGGTCAAAAATAACCACTACAATGACATTGGTTTGACTGCCTCAACCACCTATACCTACACTGTCAAGGCATACGACAAGGCCGGAAATCTATCAGCTGCCTCCAATACCCTGACTGTCACTACTCGGGCAAAAAAAATCAAAGAATTTAAGCCAGTGAATCAAGATAAACATGAAAATGAAGATAAGATTAACAAGAAAGATGATGATAAATTATCCAAGATTGAACAACTTAAAGATAAGATCAGTGCTAAAATAGAAAAAATCAAAAATAAGAAATAAAAACAAAGCTTGGCCACAATTTACTTACAAAAAACAACCCCTCGACTATGCTTGGGGTTGTTTTTTATAGCGTTCAAATCTACATTCCTAAAAACTCCATCAGCTTGTAGACTAAAAATGCTGGCCAGACCAAGGCTTTTAAAAAACCAAGTAATCCCAGCCAAAAAGTGCTGGCATGCTGAATGTAATAAACTAAGGTGCCCAAAAAAGCTAGGCCATAAACTCCGCTAGAAACTCCACTGCTTTTGCCCATATTTTTTATTTAATAATTTTAATTTAATGATATCAAAACCAACCACTAGAATCAGCGCCTCTTTTGTAAACCCAATAAGTATCGTCTTTTTTGTACAATAAAGTATAGTTGTGCCCTTTGCCGTCTTCAAATGGAGCTGAGCCCTTTGCTTTAGCTTGCTCAAAAAATACTCTGCATTCTTCGATTTGAATATTGTATTCCAAATAATTAACCCCGTCCTTGGCATCCTCTTCACTATATACCTTGTGGCCATGAACGTCTCTGGTATGAACTGACATAATATTAATAATTTAATAATATTAATTTAAGTATATCAAAAAACCATTCCGATTGGAATGATTTTATTGAATCAAGCTTATTTCAATGAGACGCCTAGACGAATCATATATTCATCTATTTCCCTCATTCTTTATTGCTTAATTGCCCTAGTTCAAAATCAAATTTTGTGCCCCTAATGGTCGTGGTTGCTGTCTTACCATTGGGATCAATATCTATCACAAAGCCCCCGCCTTTTTGTATGTTGAGATAATCTTCAGCGCTAGCAACCTGCCCTGTTTTTGACACTTCTACTTTGAAAAACGGGCCCATATTATCTCGGTGCGATACTACCCAGACAAGTACTCTCTTGCCCGGATGTTTTTCGTGCCAGGATCTTAAACCATTGGCCAAAACAGCTAAGTACCCATCTACTCTTTCAGCAATTTGTTCTGGCCCCTCGGCATTTAATTCTTGCCTTTTCTCTTCCTCCAACATTTCCTCAAAAGCAATCCAAAACATACGGCCTGTTCCGTATTTATCTCGAAGAAAATCAGCAAACTCTGGTGAATCTTTTAAAAACTTCAGATCTTGTAGCCGAGAGATCTCAAATGGTTTACGATGACCATCTTTTTTATTTGGTTTATTCATTAGCTGATCTTCACTCAGACCATATTTCTGCAAAGCTAGCTCAGCCTCCGCCAAAACAATCTCCGCCGATTCTACACCTCTTTTTCTGTCACTCTGCAAGCCGGTTTCTGTCAGCAACCTAGTGCTGGCGCCTATGACCATGATTACTGTGCCCAGACGCTCTTCCTCCGGAACCATAGCTAGTGTTTCCTCGAAAAATTTTCTAGCAATCTCCTGCTCCTGTGTTCTTGCCTCAGGAGTGAGAGCGCCTACTTCTACGAGCCCCGTATCCTCCCCGCGATAATCCGGTACATTGCACTGCAAGACCATGGCCGTACCCTCGACTTTGGGGACAACAGGCCCAATGTCGGCTGGGGCGATCTCTCTGATTATCACTCCTGACTCGGCACCAGAATTAAATTTTTGTGAAATTTCGTTCATAATTAAAATTTTATTTTTGTGGGTTTTATCAGGCCCTTCTTTTTTAATCCGCTATATTGTTCTCTTATCTCATCCGCTCGATCGAGCATAGCTTGTTTATCCCAAATATACGGATCATAATCCGGACCATGGACAACACGATCAATTTCGGCTGGTGGCTTCATAAAACTCTGGGTAATGACTTTGAATTTTTCACCTTTTTCATTTATGGCTGTGCCAAAGGCATCCTCTTGCGCGCCATAATCTACAATCTCCCACTCCCGAACATATTCCAGCTCTTCTGGGGTTAATTGCCAAATGGTACCATAGGCTACGGCCTCGGGGTTTGGGCGAGAAACGAACATTTCAAAATTTGGTCCCCAACTTTTTAGGATCAGATCCTTCGGCGCCACTGGCAGCGGACTATTTTTGGGAATTTCTGTACGAAACTGATCTGTTCGTTGTATACAGACCTCATAACCGGGTAATTGTCCCGGTTCACCAATCAATCCTCTTCTGCCGACCATGTGTTCCATCATGTCACGATCTTTATTGGTACCGAAGCCAAAATAGTAGATAATTTTTTCTGACATATAAAATAATTAATTTTTCTTTCTGGCCAAAAAGTTTGTCGCCTCATCTACTGACTCAAAAAGTGGCACGCCTTGCCTTGTCCATTGCTTGATCCATTTTCTGTGATGCAAGACTTGGGCAAACATATCGGTGGTTGCGCCTCCGTCGTATGATTCAGCTTGCCTTTTGGCAATATATTTTTTATGTTGCGTCCAGTGAGGCAAAACAATAGCATCTGGTTTTAGCCAGTTGTTTACCGAGCCCAATATCCAAAATCCAAGTTTTTTTGCTTGTTGGGTTATAACATCGCTTTTTTGTTCTATCTCAATCAGATCTGCTAGTGGTAAAAGCCACCAAGGACCCTTGGGGTGGGCATTGGCCCCCTCCCAAAGCTCATCTCCGTCTAGCCAATCCTTATTTTTTTGCCTTTCGATAAAGTAAGTTTTACCAGCACCAGAGGGAGTTAAAATAAAATAGCCGACTCTATGAGTCTTATATTTTTTAGCTAGCTTTTTATAAAAAGCTGAGCCGTCAGTAAATACTAACGGTGTCTTTTGGTTCAGCTTACCCCAATGAACTTTTGTCTTACCTTGGACCTTATCTTCCATAAATTTATTTTAATAAATAACGTTTTAAGTATATCAAAAAACCATTCCTATTGGAATGATTCTCTGTTGGGGTCACGCTGTGGAACGCATTGGTAACATATTACGCTTAAAATCAAATCAATATATACCAGAACTAACATCTTGTAGACAATAAACACTACAAAAGTGTGGTATAATTAAATAAATTAAAGACGAGGCTTTCGCCTCTTAATTATTGCCTAAATCCCTTTACTTTCCTGTAATAAGATCGTTTAGGGATTTTTTGTTATGCTCCTCAAGATAAGTTCCAAGGTGCATATCAGATCTGACACCAAAGTCACGTTCATATTGTTTCTCAATGGTACCCATGTGGGTATCATCACGTTTATCACGCAATTCACCATCTTCGTTACGAGAACGATAACCTTTCATGCCAGGAGCGTCATTATGGTGTCCCATACTTGCTTCTGATTAAAATAAATTAACAGAAGGATCGACTATTTCCCCCTGGCCGATAATCACGGCCTTCTGCATTTACCGCTACAACCAGGAATCAAAGTCAAATGTTGGCACAACATAATTTATTAAGAAGCTAAGCCTCGTCAAAAAGTATTATAAGGCAAAACAATCAAGCTGGTCAAACATTAAAAAACTCCACTACTCACCCAAAACACACATTGACTATTAGCTATAATAGTAGAATAATACTTACAATTTTATATGAGAATGCCTTAGTTTAAGGTAGCAAGGTTATCAACAGGTTGCCCTTTTACAAATATCTATTCTATGATATTGTACTAGTATAAGGTAGTTAAATTCTAATACTAACAAATATGAATATAGTGGAAATATACAAAAGATTTCCTAGCCATAATGACTGCTTAATTTATCTGGAAGATGTACGCTGGAAAGGCGTTCCTACTTGTCCTTATTGTTATTCAAAAAAAGCCACTGCAGTCCCCAAAGAACACCGCTACCATTGTAATGCCTGTAAAACCTCATTTAGTGTGCTGGTAGGTACAATTTTTCATAAGACTAAACTAGACTTACAAAAATGGTTTTTAGCTGTTAGCATAATTCTGGGTGCCAAAAAAAAATTAAGTTCAAGACAGTTATCAAGAGATGTTTTAGTTAATAAAAATACGGCTTGGCACATGTTAATGCGTATTAGAGAATCCATGGCTGATAACGAAAGTTTATTAAGAGTAATTGTTGACGTTGACAAAACCTAACAAAAAGCAATAATAATTAAAGTTTAAATTTATGGAGGAAAAAATCTTAAGATCTCCCCATCACGGAAAATTAAAAATTGGAGACACAGAATTAAATTGTGCAGTTTTGGAAGATGGGACAAGAATTATATCAAAAAGTGCAATTTTTAAAGCTTTTAAACGAACTAAACGTGGCCGAGCAAAAAACGAAAACAGGGAACCTAATATGCCTGCTTTTATTGATGCTAAGAATGTAAAACGCTTTATTTCTAATGATTTACTAGAGGTGCTCAAGCCAGTAAAATATATTACTTGGAATGGTAAATTGTCAGAGGGTTACAAGGCGGAAATTTTGCCATTATTATGTGATGTCTATTTGCGGGCTAGGGATGCCGAAAAATTATTACCACAACAAGCTGGTTTAGCAAAGATGGCCGAAATACTAGTTAGAAGTTTTGCTAAAATAGGTATTGTCGCCTTAATTGACGAAGCTACTGGCTATCAAGACATAAGAAAAAGAAATGAATTACAGGAAATTTTAAAAGCTTATATTAGTGAGGAGCTTTTGCCTTGGACAAAAAGATTTCCCGATGAATTTTATAAAGAAATGTTTCGGCTTAAAAGTTGGCCATATGACCCGAAGAGCGTGAAACGGCCCTCTCTTATCGGTAGATTAACTAATAAACTTATTTATAAACAATTACCGCCAGGTGTTTTGCAAGAATTAAAAAATAAAACCCCCAAAAGTGAAAAGGGTAATTATACTGCTAGATTTCATCAAAGTTTAACGGAGGATATTGGGCACCCTAATTTAAAGGGCCAACTACAGCAAGTTATTGTTTTAATGAGAATTTCTCCTAATTGGAATGTTTTTGAAAGAAACTTCGTGAGAGCTTTTGGTGGTCAACAGAAATTAGATTTATTTAAAGAGGATGATAAATAAAACTGGCTTTATTGAAGATATATCAATTACATATAAATGTTGGAACCCAGAAACCAGAGAAGAAACAAATGACTGCATTTTAAGTCTGCAAAAATAATAAAAAGTCACCGGGTTGGTCGGTGATTTTTTTATTTAATTTTAAAATATGGTTATGGCTTAAAAAAATTATTACTCATCTTAATAACTGATTAAACCTGTTTTGTATTATACCCTCTATGGCTCTATTACGATCTGATTTATACTGATCTAATGCTAAAATTATATCTTGATCAACTAGGGGCACAATAACTCCCCTATCATCATTGAAGGTGTCCTTACATCTAAGTATAAAGGTGTTCATATCATCTATGTTTCTGCACACAATCAAGCCCACCCTACCTCGATTAGGATTGAATCTACCAGACATCTGATCAAGTGCTTGATTACTTATATCCTCGCTATAATTTTTACATTCGACCATTATATTGCTAGAAGACATCCGGTGTATTGTAGGTAGCTGAAAGAAAAAACCTGTTTCGGCATTATTTTCAAAAACTACATCTATCCTTTTCCTTCCCTCGTGTATTTCCTGTTCCAAAATAGGATTAATCAAGCTTGGATAGAATAACAATTCCAATGCCCCCATCATTGTTTTATGGTATTCACTTGCTTGAGTATTGCCTGGTTGTATGTTGGCTAACTTATTTTTTAAATGTTCAATTATATCGTCTAAGGCCTCTTCTGTTATGTCCTCATTTCTTATCCTGTTTATAAAATCCTTGGTATTAATTTTAAAATCATTAAAAACCTCCGGATTATTAATTGTGAAATTAACAAGAAATTCCTTGTTCAACTCTATATTTTGGTTCTTCTGTAAATCATCTTTTATACTTTCCTTAGTGACAAATCTTCTTTCTGAACCATCTTGTCTTTTATAGATTTGAACCAAATGAGTACTCCTATTAAGATGGTCCCTCTGTAAAAAATTTAAAATAAAGTGTTGTAAATACTTTGCACTAGTATAGTCTTTAGAGTAGGTTACCATGCTTTTAGGCACTAATAATATCTTCCGATTATCAATGACTAGCATATCTGCATGATAATTTTCCCATTTTCTCTCAAGCCTGTTCCAGATAAAACCCGATGCTATATTTGGAGTAAGTGATATACCCCAAAGATGACACTGATTTTTAGTATACTCTATCAATCTGCCTCTAATTATATTAGTGCACATATCGGAGGTTTTATCTTTATCAATACCCTCAACAAAAATTCTTAGATCCTCCAAATGCTCCAATACTCCTGCGTGATATGCCGAACTTGACACTATGCTATCAAATATATCTCTAGTATTAATCGGTCCTATTCCTCTGCCCATTGGTTTCCCCCTAGAAAGCCCTAGGCAAGTCTCATTTGGTTCACCTAGATAAGAAAAAAGACCCAATGCTTCTTGCCTAAGATCAGATCTTAATAGGCCAAAAAAATGATTAGTGAAGCTCTGAATATCCTTTGACGCTTCCTGACCAAATCTTGATTTTGAATTTTTTATAAAATAAGAATCTAAAAAAAGCGGGGTATCACCATCAATGTTAACATCCACAAAATCCAGCTCATACTGACTCTTTTTTAAATCAAAAATCTCACTAATCTTCATAAAATCATACTCCTGATATTTTCATCATGCCACCAAGCACCAAAAATGTCAAAAAACGCTCTATATTAGAGCGTTTTCGTGAATTATACCCCATCTACTTTTATAAACATTTCCCTTATCTTTTTTGCTAACTCCGTGGGTGTCAAACTATTATTTACGAAATAATCATCTATACCATAAGATCGCAGTTCATCAATAATATCTTGGTCACCAAGATTAGAAAGACCAATAATCGGAATATCCTTCGTCATGTTGTCTTCTTTAAGATATTTAGTAGCTTGAATACCATCCATCACTGGCATTAAAATATCCATGATTATTAGACTCGGTTTTTCTACTAAAACTAAACCCGCTAATTCCTCTGCATTCTCTGGTGGATGCTCATAATTTTTATATTCAAACCCCTGTTTAGTAAAAGCCACCTGATACATATTAGACAACATCTCATTGTCTTCAAAATGTAAAATTTTAAACTTAATCATGGTTTTATTTTAAACCCCTGGATCTAAGACATTGTTTATATAACAAGTCATATTTTTCCTCATCAAATGTTTTTGGCAAAAAACGATTTTTTGGTGTCTCCCATGCCTGACTACTAGATAAGGTTTCGCATTCCTTTATTATTTCTGAGGCCCATCTCTCGCCCTGTAGTTTGTTGTTATTAATTTGTGGCAGATAAACAAAATAGTAATAGACTATTGCCAAGGAAACCAACAAAACTGAAATTACTAAAATTAATTTATAAAAATTATCTTTCATAAAATTTTTCATATATTTATTAACATTGTTAAGATCTGATTAGCTCCCCATAAAATATAAACCATCCTAAAATGCCACCCAACAAATAAGCCGCTAAACCGATTCTATATTTTAATCTTCCTTTTTCTATACCCAATTCCTTATATACTTCATTCACAACTATACTTGTTTCTTTCTCGAGTTTCTTATTTAATTTTGGCGGTATATTAACTACAAATGCCAACAACACTGACCACCAGATAATATCAAATAGGTTATTAAATTGGGAGCCAATAAAAAAACATATAAAGCTTAGTAAGCCCATAAATACCGCCCACATTATCGGTTTTTTAAAAAACATAAAAATGAAATTATAGGATTGCCTTATCAGAACATTTAGGATAAAAGTTAAAAAAGCAATCACTAGCAACGACAATACTATGTTCATAAATTTTATCTAAATAATTAAATACAAAAAAGGTCTCCCGAACCGCGACAATCCTTTCGGACTGCCCCACATCCTTTCGGATATGGACCCACGTTAATAAGTGCGGTCGGAAGACCATCTTTATTAACGTGGGATTTTATGTGCCATGCCTCGTCAGAGGTTTAGGCAATTTGTATATATAATTTATCACTAAAGCCAACAAAAATCAATCTAATAACCTCCGCTTGAATAAAAAGCTAAAATGCAGTAGATTAAAGATAAATTATTTTGAAATGATATGGAACAAGGACTAATAAAAAAATTATTGGACGAGCACGAAATCCAAGAAAATTCTGAAGAAATAGCTATAAAATATAAATATCTATTGAGTGCATGCAATGACGATAAAGACGATGTGAAAAAATACTTAAAACACTTAGAGAATCAAAAAATAGTTAAGTTGCTCCAAGTAATTATTAAATCAAGAAAACCAAAACCTAAATCTAATAAGATTTTCGTTAAGACTACTCCTGGTGATGGCTGGTTGCTAAAAGAAGACTATTATAAAGTCAGAAGGTACAATGAACTAAACTTAAAAGCAGATGATAATTTTATTATACAAATAACAGACATAAAAAAACTTAAGGAAATTTTAGACCATACAGATAACAAAACTAAGCTAGACCTGTATATATCTAAAGATGATGGTATATGTAAAGTTGATATGAATCAAAAAAAAATTTGTTACCCAATAAGCCATAAAAGGTTCGACGTAGTAATGGCATTAAAAGATGGTAAAAAATATGGTAATTTTTTAGCCGAAAAATATGCTAATAACAACACAAAGCAACTAAGTAATGAGATAAATAAAATTAATAAAATTTTCCAAAAAAAATTGTTAGTAGGTAACGGATTAATAATTAGGATAAAAACTGGCGGGTATGCTTTGAATAAAGAATTTTTCAACATAAATTTTGTAAATTAACACGGGTCATCCTTACTCCTTGTTGATAGACAAAAAATAATAGCTAATTTTAGCTATTTTTTATTAATTAAAAATTAATAAAGCTGTGGTGAAGATGACCATATTATGTGAGATTATAAATATATACCAAAGCAAATTATGTTATTAACTGACAAACAGGTAGAAGAATTTCAAAAAATCTATCTTCAAACATTTGGCAGACGGATAGATAAAAAAGAGGCCCTTGATAAAGGCATTCAATTAATCCTTCTATTACAGGCCGTTTATAAAAATCTAAAAAACAGTTAATCGGTTGTTGCCAAAATAAAATTTAACTAGAAGTTTTGTTTTGATAGCTACCGAGGGCGATAACTACACCGAAAATACAGCAAAAATAAAAAACCAACTTTGACCTTGGACAAGATTCCATGGGTTGGGGGCATAGGAAACAAAAGATCCTTAGATAATTAATAACAACACCTGGCGAAAATACAAGTTTTCGGGAAGTAGGAGCCCGAGGTGCTATTAAGTATACTTATGAACAATAAGAAAACAAGGTTTAAAAAAATAATAAGAATTGATCCAAAACAATTATCTTGGTTGAAAAAAAATAAAGATACTCAGACAATGGCTGGATATTTAGATAAAATAATAAATAACCACAAAAAACGCATACTAGGGATACCCGAACAAACACTAAATTTAAACAAAAAAACTATATTCTTGGGCTATTACAATGGTAAAGCTGTATACAAGGTGGGACAAAAATTAAAAATGTTGTGTAATTATACTGAATGGAGGGATTATGCGGGTTCAGTTGAAGACCTAAAAATGACAAATAATGACTCCGCAAAAAGTCGCAAAAATCAAATAACCTAGAAATCACTATATCAGGCCAATTATCAATTTTTCTACTAATTTAAGCTGAAAAACAATCTTTTTAAAATATATAAAAAAACAAAAGCCCGCTTGGGACAAATTGGGAAAATTGGGGATTAACCATTCAGAAGAAATCATAAAAATGGTACTCCGAAGAAATCCGATTTTTTTGACTAATTTCAATAATTTCATCTAATCTTAGCAAAAAAAATAATCTACACAAATTCTCCAATCTATGGTAACCTAGCCCCCCTTAAAACAAACTATATGGAGCAAGAAAACAAAAAAATCAACTACTTCCTATACGCCAGGAAATCGTCTGAAAATGAAGACAGACAAGTCCAGTCTATTGATGATCAAATACACAAACTAAAAGAGCTGGCAGAAAATATGAATATGCCCATAGTCAAGATATTTACCGAGGCAAAATCAGCTAAAAAACCAGACAATCGTCCGATATTTAATGATATGATTAGGCAGATAGAAAATGGCAGGGCCAATGGCATATTATGTTGGCAAATTAATCGTCTGTCTCGCAATCCAGTCGATAGCGGTAAATTAAGCTGGATGCTACAAAATAATGTTATTAAATCAATCCAAACAATAGATAGAAAATATCTACCAGAGGATAATGTAATTATATTTAGCGTAGAGAGTGGGGCCGCCAATCAATTCATTTTAGACCTTAGAAGAAATACTATTAGGGGCATAGAAAGCAAAGTAGAAAAAGGCTGGTTGCCAGCATTAGCGCCACAAGGCTATATGAATGAATTAATAAGTAAAACAATTATCAAAGATCCCGAAAGATTTGATGTGATGAGAAGAGTGTGGGATTTGATGTTAACCGGCAAATATAGTGCTATAAAAATTTTAGATATAATTAATAACGAATGGGACTATAAAACTAGAAAGACAAAAAGAGCCGGTGGTAAGGCCATGTCACAAAGTGAAATTTATAGAATCTTAAAAGATCCTTTTTACTATGGTTATTTTAAATATAACGGCAAACTTTATGAGGGCAAACATGAACCAATGATAACCATGGAAGAATACGAGAGAGTCCAGGAATTATTAGGCCGCAAAACTAGATCACAAAGTAAAACTCGTGAATTCGCTTTTACTGGTATTATCAGATGTGGGTACTGCGGTTGTCAGATAACAGCTGAAGAAAAAACTAAATATATAAAATGTGATAAAGAAAACAGAACCTACACTTATTATCGTTGTACCAGACGAAAAAAAGAAATATCCTGCAAAGAGCCGTCAATAACTCTAACCGAGTTAGAAAAACGACTAGCCCAAGAATTAGATAAAATCACTATACCAACCCAATTTAAAGACTGGGCTGTGGAAATAATAAAAAAATTAAATGAAAAAGAGATAAATGACCGTGAAAAGTCATACAAAATTTTTGATGAAAAATACATAGACCTGCAAAAACAACTAGACAATTTAACAAAACTTAAATTAAAAGAACTAATTACCGATGAGGAGTTTACAAATAAGAGAAAAGAGTTACAAATAGAAATCATCAAAATTAGGGAAAAACAGAAACAAAATCAAGACCGAGGCCAGCATTGGATAGAAACAATGGAAAAAGCATTTAACTTCGCAGCTCACGCCAGGCAAGTATTTTTAAGCACAGACGATATATCTATAAAAAGGGAGATAATCTCGGCCCTAGGGTGTCATTTTAAGCTCCAGGATGGGCAATTATTGGTAGAGCCTAGCGAGTGGTTGGTATCCATTTCTGACCTAGCAAAAATAAGCAAAAACCAAATGGAAAGGTTAGAACCAGCGATTTTAGGCGAACATAAAAGCAAAAACAGGGCTTTAGACCCTGCTCTTACACAGTGGGGTCCTATACAAACGTTGGTTATAAATTAACCTAAAATGGTATATCATCAATGGTAAACTCTTTATCACCATCAAAATATTCTTCTTCGAGTGGCCTAATTCTATCAATAAAATCCTTTTGCTTATTAAGCATCTGTTTATTGGTCATTTTGTTTAAATCTCTAGAAACTTTTTCTGACTCCTTCATGAAATCTTTATCCAGCTCTACAATTTTTTCATCTACTCGTAAAGCTTCTTTACCTAGGCCAGTTAATCTAATACCCTCCAATGTACTAACCCTAGACAAGGCTACGTAACCCTGACCAAATTCAAAAGCTTCACTTAAATCTATTTCAGCCGCTTCCAAGCTCATTCCCTGACTTTTGTGTATAGTAATTGCCCAGGCTAAACAAAGAGGTACCTGAGAAATCTTAGCTAGCGAGGTACCATCATCCTCATCAATAGTCCATGTTTCCCTATTGGCTATTATTGTTTTACCTTTGTTTGTCTCTACTATAGGAAAGCTACTTTCTTCATCAAAACCAACAACTACCCCCATAGTTCCATTCACGTATTCCTGATTAAAATTATTCTTTATAAAAATGACTACTGCCCCTAACTTTAAAGTTAGAACCTCTGGAGCTAGGCATGATTTTTTTAAACCGTTAACCAGCCCCTCTGGACCCTCGGACCACATTTCATATTCTGCTGATTCACTATCTATTTTTGCTAATTCCTGTTGATTTATAAGCTCCGCCTTCCTTTTATGCGTATTCAATTTAGTAGGGACAATCTTAGTAACAACACCTTTATTTAGCCTAGACCTTAGGGTGTTAATGGTCTTCTTAGAAACCTTATTAGCCCTTATATCATTTAAAATTTCTAAAAACACTTTATCAGATTGCCTGTGCTGTTCTTCTAAATAGCAAATTTTTAAATTTAATTCTCCCCACACCTTAGATTGAGTAATAAATTCATCTCTAGTACCATCTCTATCGTTCATATCATTTACAGGGGGCAACTGGAAAAAATCACCAGACAATATAAGCTGCATGCCCCCAAAAGGCAAATCATTTTTTTTAGCTACTCTACAAATTTGATCAACTAAGTCAAATTGTCTATGGCTCAACATTGAAATTTCATCGATTACCAATACACTGGCATTTTCTAGACGTCTGGCTAATTTTTCTTTCTGTAAAATATTTTTAATTTCGGACTTTGACATTTTTTTATTGATCCCCATACCAGCCCACGAATGTATTGTCCTACCGTTTATATGAGTAGCAGCTATACCAGTGGATGCAGTCACCCCAACTATTACGCCATTATTTTGTAGATATTCTATATATTTATTTAACAAAAAAGTTTTACCGCTCCCAGCAAAACCTGTTAGCAGCACGTTGTGCCCCATTTTTAAAATATCTAAAGCTTCAGATTGTTTCATAACAATAAATTAAAAACTTAACACTACCTATGCCACCAAATAAAAAATCTAGCAACGAGTTCCAAAATTATGCCTAAGAAAAAAATAGGTATACTTAAACCCACATAATTATTATCAAAGCCACCACTAGAAATATTAATCAGAAACATATACGCTGAACCAATTATCATTAGCCATGCAATAATTTTGACTACCTTCCAAGTTTTATCATGCGGCACTGGTGTCTTAGCCCTAGAACCTAATAAAAAACTGATAAATAAAACCAATAAGCTACTAATAACGCCCTGTATTAAATTTTTATCAAATAAATCACTCATATATTTAATTATGACAGGCGACCATAAACAAACTCTTTGATAGCCTCGTGAGCTTCTTTGCCTTCCTTGGTAGTGGCAAATGGCACTTCTGTATTAGATAACCAATTTAATTCAACTAGTTTATTCTTACTTCTTTCTATGTTCTCTTGCCCAAATTGACTGATCAATGCCTGCCACTTTGTATTATTATCATCATTTTTACGCATATAATAGGCCGCTAAAAATAAACGGATAGCTGGCTCCTCTAATTTAGAGTATTTGAACAAAGCCTTAATGAACGGAACCTCTTCAATCTTCTGAATTCTTCCTTGTAGACTTAAAAAATCTTTTTGATCAACAAAATCCGATGGGCCATATAAATTATTTGGCCTAAAAATCAAAACATAAAAAAATAATACTATTACAATAAATGGCAACAAAACCATTGCCCAGATAAATTTTTCAGATATATTATTATTAATTACAATCAAACTAAACCCTACTTCCGATAAACCTATCATCAAGCTCATAAGTTGTAATGGTTTATTAACATTAAAATATTCTTTTTTCATAAAAACATTATAAAATATTATTAAATAGACCAATGGGGGCAAACCACGTGTGATTATAATTATAAATCTGCCCCCATATAATCTTAAACCAGTTTAGTAACTACTTTTTAGTATCTCCGTAACCTGGCTTTGGGACACGCTCTACAAGATGTGTCTTTGGGTGACTGCGAGCTTTTTGTACCGTGGTAAATACACCGGTACCAGCATGGCGTCCCCGCAAACTTGTTTTGGATGTTTGCATGTTATTGCTACAATTACCCCTTAATGAAATGGTCCGGTGCCAAATCATTAAGGGGGGCTCTTTCAAAATCGCATAAGTTTTGCTATACTATAGCAAAGCCCGCCTTTTGGAAGGCTTCAAATTAAAACGAGGAACGATCACTCTTAAATAGGGTGATTTTTCCTTATATAGAAGGATAACATATTACATTAAACTTAGCAAGTGTAGAATAATTTATATATACTTATATAATCTGTGTAGAATCTGTTGACAAATATAAAAACATATGATATCATGTAATTATATGGATATAAACAGCCTCAAATTAGAAGAATTTAATAGTGTCGGCTCTAAATTTAGCCGAAAAATTAGCATAACAAACGCTGCCTCATTTGGTTTCACTACTGCTTTTATAGCAGAAAATGGGCTAAGCGACCCCCAATTCGCATCCCTATTTTATGATAAGAACCAAAATGTTATCGGGATACAATTTGGCAAGGAATGGAAAGAAAAAAATTCGCTAAAACTATCGTTTAACAAAATTGCTAACAATGCAAGTTTTGGCGCAAGATCATTTTTTCATGCTCACCAAATAAAAATAGAGGACATTAGGGGTAAATATGAATATAAAAAAACAAGCCTACCCAATATAGGCGAAGTTTACTTGATAGACCTAAATACCAATAAAGAGATCGCTTAATAATCTAAAAAATAAAAGCTCCCGTTGGGGCTTTTTTATTTATAAAAAATTTATAATTAATTCAATAAGCCCCAATTATTTAAATACTGCGACAATTGTATCACTCCGTCCATATTTTCATGAAAATCAAAGGCCCTACCACCCACCTCATCTATCCAAACAAAAAAATTATAATCATCCTTACCATTAGCCCTTTTTAATGAACATATTTTATACAAATCTGCTTTAGGGATAATTAGATAGTCAATTTTTATTTCTTTTTTAACGTTGCCATCAATAATATTGTGCAAAACAAAAATATAATAATCCTGTTTATTAGTTGCTTGAAAGACTGAATTTTTTGACAAGCAAAACCAAGCAGAACTACCATGGCCAAATTTTTTTCGTTCAGTTCTATTTGGTTCATACGTCCTACTACCCTTCACTTGTATTGAAACTGCCTTATTGTCTTTTAAACTAACTAAAAGTAAATCGATATCTTTCAATTGAGAATTAACTGGAAAAAAGACCTCAAAATCCTTTTTATTAACATATTGTTTTAATTTATCAGCTACCAAGGCCTCGTCTATATTGAGAGACCAAATATTTTTTATGCCCATATTATTTGTTCATTTATTATTAATAATAACTTGGCCGTAAATTATGGTCAAATATTAGGTTGATTTTTAAGTAGAATACCTATAAAATATAGTTACTATAACTCTATGAATAACTGGATTAATACAATACAAAATATCGACTGCCTAGACGGTTTCAAAAAAATACCAAACAAGTCTATAAGCCTAATAATCACTGACCCCCCATATGGTATCAGTAGGGACTTAAACTGTAAAAATCAAAGACTTGGCACAACTGCCAAGCTTAATTTTAATTTTGGCGATTGGGATCAATTCAATAATGAGTGGTTTGATGTAGCTATAAAAAAAACCAGTGGTTGGATAATGACTTTTTGTGCTAAAAAAGACATTGGATTCTACTGGAATATTTTAGAAAAAAACAACTTCAAGGCTATAGACGCCATGGTGTGGCAAAAACCGGATCCTGTGCCGTTAAATGCAAAAAGTAAGTTTTTAAATGCATGGGAAGCAATTGTGGTTGGTAAACTTGCCGGTGCTCATTTTAATAGTAAATACCAACATAACATATTTAAATATCAGGCACCCAAGGGTAAAAGTCGTATACACGAAACACAAAAGCCAGTTAAATTAATAGAAGAGCTTATAATTTTAACAACAAAAAAAGGTGACCTAGTATTAGACCCCTTCATGGGTAGTGGTACAACTGCAGTAGCCTGCATTAATTCTGACAGAAAATATATTGGTTTTGAGATAAACAAAAAATATTATAAACAATCTTTAGACAGAATAAAACACACCCCTACCCCTTTGCTTTAGGGTAAATTTTAATAGCTTTTATCTTAGCTAAATCACCTTTGGACAACGAGACCTGCAACCTCCTAACTTTTTTACCATTTTTTGTAAACCTTTTTTTCTTCTCAGTTAATTTCTTCTTCAAAATTTTTATAGTATTACCTGGCAATGCCTCATATATATCAGTTACCCTAAACTCATCCTTATTAACTACTGCCAATATTATTTTATTATCATTCAAATATTTTTTTAAAACTGCCTCTGAAATATCTTGAAAATTCCAAGAATAGCTCTTAGCTACTTTATATTCATAAAATAAACCATCACTATCTGTGGCGTCATGCCCCGCTTGTTCCGATAAAACTGTATGCCCCAAAATCAAGGAAGTAAGAACTTCCCAAAATTTATTGCTAGTTAAAACTCCCTTGGTGCCAGATATATTTTCTATCTGTTTGGCAATATTGTATATTTTTACTATCCACTCATTATATGGCCCAGCTGAACAAATACTAAGATCTACCATAGTTTTTTGTATGCCCATATATTCCTCTACCTGCCTCGGACCAACGTTAATCATCTTTCTGGTATTTTTTATAGGCATTGTTTTTTTAGCCAAATAATCAGCAACTACCTTGCCTGGAGCATAATAATACCAATCAAATTCGGGCAGTGTTTCTCCATCGCCATCTTTAATGTGGGCAAATATAACAGCCTCTATTGTGCGTAATTTGGATATGGTATAATCAGTATAATCATTAAATGTCCATGTGTGATTTGAGCTACTTTCCTTATAATGTTTGTATTCGTATTCGCCCTTTTCATTTTTAGCATCTCTAGAGCCAGAATGACCAGGAATTAACACGTGGTTCAAACTATTAGCTATCAATACCTCAAAAATCTTGCTGTTTGATAAAATATCATGAACACCAAACTTTTGAGCAAATAGCTCCTGTATAACCCTCAATTGCTCAACTAACTCTAATATTTTTTCTTTTTCTGCTTCCTTAACCATAAAATATGATAAATAATACCAACCTAACAATAGCAAAAAAATATAATACTGACAATCATTATAACCTTATTAACAATGACGCTTTTTTGATATTCCCCCAAATACCAGATGGCTCCGTGGACCACTGCATAACAGACCCGCCATATAATATCTCTGGCTATGATTTCAAAAAAGAGGTTGGCTGGCTTAAATCAAATAAATACTGGTCCGAAAATAAAAACTTTAAAAAAATAGAGGAAGATTGGGATAAATTTTCCAATGGCGACTATGACAAGTTCACCAAACTATGGCTAAATGAAATTTTTAGAGTGGTGAAACCAAACGGAAATATAATTATTTTTGGCAGCTACCATAACATTTATAAAATCGGAAATTACCTGCAAGAAAGCGATAAAAAAATTATTAACTCTATAACTTGGTTTAAACCAAATGCTTTCCCAAACGTGACCCAAAGAATGCTATGTGAAAGCACTGAACATGTTATTTGGGCTGTTAATGAATCCAATAAAAAAGCAAAAAATTGGACGTTCAATTATGAAGCCTTAAAAAAATACAACACCCAAAAAAAATGTAACCACTGTAAGACAAAATATAATTTTAAACATAACTATTGCCCCTATTGTGGTAATAAAACATTTGAAACTGAAAAATCACAACTTAGAAATTGCTGGGAAATACCCTCAACTTCAATTGGTGAAAAAAAACACGGTAAGCATCCATCGCAAAAACCCGTAGGAGTTATTGAAAGATTAATAATTGGAGCCACTAAAAAGGACGACCTAATAATAGATCCATTTGCTGGTAGTGGTACAGTCCCTTTGGTGGCTAAAAATAATAATAGAAAATTTATAGCTATTGATACTGAAAAAAAATATTGTGACTTAGTACTAAAAAGATTAAAAGATGGGTATCAAAATAATCTAAGCATTTAAAACTGAGAGAAACTACTACGAGCCACTTAAATTAAAGTGGCTTTTAATTTACCTTATTAACCCATAATTTCCCCTAGACTTTTTTACCCAAATAACCTAAAATATAAGTACAATTTAATATTGAAATTACGGCCTAAACTCTAATTTATTAGGGCATGGCCACAAATTCCACTCACATACAAAGACGGTCTTCTGATCGGTACTATGTGAGTGGTCTATGCCCGAAAGGGTGTAGGGTAGCCAGAAATGGTTGCCGCCGACGGAAGGCCCTTTTTGTTTAAAACAAATAATATGGAACCACGCAAAGAAAAAAATAAGTTAATAAAAAAGTTTTTTATTTTAAATTTATTTACACTAACTTTAGTCTTCGTTGCAACTCCCCTATTGCCCATAGTTATAAGTTTAACCATCTTCGTGTACTTCATATTTCTATACATAAAAAATTGGAAAGATGGACAGGTAAGAGCTGAATATAAAATAAATTCTTTCTTAAAAACAAAAAATATTACACTAATAGACTTAAATGCTGGCCTAATAATTACTCAATTTTTAATACTCATTTGGCTCCTGTCACATATACTACTTTTTTCTAGGTGGGTCATATATCCATTAATAATTTTAATTGCCCTGTTGTGTGCCATATTCGAAATTGAATATAAAAAAATATTAAAATAATTATATGAAAAAACAATTTACAATTTTTCTTTTGCTCACGATGTTATTTTCATTACCAAATAACGTTTGGGCATCAAATCTAGAAATAAAATCATTCTCCCCTTCTAGTGGTGCTATAGGCGACACAATAGAACTAGTTCTTCCTCATAGTAAAGTGCCATTCCCCGATTGTTGGATACCTGGCGAAACATCCTATGGATCAACTAGTGGATGCCATTTTTCAGCAAAGGTCTACTTTAACAATGTGGAAGTAACCCCCGATCCAACGTATATTGGAATGGACTCATTGTTTGTTAAAGTACCAACTAATGCGATTAATGGAAAAATTAGAGTTGAGCTTACGGCTGATATGCTTACCACAACAAAAACTACGCAGCCACATTCTTAAGTGCCACGGATTTTACTATTTTATCTCCGTCTGCCCAAGATGACCTTTCCGTACGCCAACAATACTTACAACAAACCAAGGTTGATCAAGCATGGAATTATTCCCACGGCAGTTCCGAAGTTGTTATTGCAGTAATTGATGACGGGGTTTATACAGGACACCCTGATTTAGATAGTAATATTTGGATTAATAATGGCGACATAGAGGGCAATGGCAAAGATGACGACCATAACGGATATATTGATGATAGGTGGGGTTGGAACTTTATAGCAAACTCCAAAGATATGACTACACTTGGAACCCACGGCACAATGGTTGCTGGAATTATTGGTGCAGAAAGTAATAATAATACTGGCATATCTGGCATTAACTGGAATGTAAAATTAATGCCCGTCATTGCCTGTAATAATAGTGGCTGTGGCGACCAAGCTATAACCAGTGCCGTTAAATACGCCGTTGATAATGGAGCTGATATTATTAACCTTAGTTTAGCCGGCTCAGTTTTTAACTATACGGATGATTTTAATACCGCTATTAAATATGCTTTTGATAGAAATGTTTTAGTTGTTGTGGCTGCTGGTAATGGAGATGTAGAGGGTGGAATAGGAAGAAATTTAAATACAACTAAAGTATCGCCCGTTTGTAATGATGGCAATGAAAATATGGTATTGGGAGTAGGTGCAATTAACGCAAATAACCAAATAACTTCATGGAGTAATTATGGAAATTGTGTTGATGTGTATGCACCTGGAGAAAATATTGTTTCAACAGCCGTCCCAGCTCACAGTACTTTAAGTGGATTTTATGACACGGCTGATGGTACTTCATTTTCCACTCCCATAGTTTCTGGTATAGCTGCCCTGATCAAAGCTAAGTACCCCGAAATAAAAAACACAGCCATTAGAGATAGAATTATTAATAATTCAGATAACCAAAATAACATAAACATTGTGAATGCTCATAAAGCTATATCACAAGCTTTCACTGACAACGAGAAAAAAACTGGTTCTGCCATAAACCCAACACCAATAGCAACAGACCCCGCCACTGGTGACGCAAAAAATTTACAAAATAAACTAAAGGGCTACATTTTACTTCAAGTTGAGTCTCATGGTGAAGCTTGGTATGTTAATCCAGTTGACGGCAAAAGGTATTACATGAAAGATGGTGCTACTGCCTATGAAATGATGAGAAAATTTGGTTTAGGCATTACCAATACTGACCTTGGTAAACTACCTCAAGAAAATCAAAGAAATAATAACCCATCATTAGTTAATAAATTAAAAGGTAAAATATTGCTACAAGTTCAGTCGCTTGGTGAGGCTTGGTACATAAACCCAAAAACTGGTTTTAGATATTATATGAAAAATGGTGAGGCAGCCTATAATTTAATGCGTAACTATAGCCTAGGCATTACTAACAAAGACCTAGAAAAAATTCCTATTGGTAATTTCTAGAACAATAAGCTTTAAATTACCGCCGAAAGACCACCTTGCTATGGTGGTTTTTCCGTTGTAAAATAGGGGCGGGTGTATATGCCCGTGGGCTTACCTATAAACTCAAGCCATTCTCAGGTTCAAACATACCCGTACAAACCCCTAAAACCTTCAAATTCATTAGTTTAATATTAGCAACATACAAAACCTTAGTATCGTGTGCCAGCACCCTTAGAACTAAGTTTATTAACTCGTAATAATATGCCTACTAAAAAAAGAAAAGAGCTCTCCGATATAGCCGTCCAAAAAACCAAACGCTCCTGTTTTTAATATTTTTACTTTAATATATGACCAGAGAAGATGAGTTCAGGGAAAATTTAAAGTCACAATTACTAAAAGATATTAAAAATAAATTATCTGATGATAATCAAGATTTTTTTAGTATTTACCTATGTGATTTAGGTGATGAAAAAATTACTTATTATAAAAAAATATTATTTGAGTTGCAAGAGGCTGGGCTTTTACTTCAATATGAAATCACTCAAAAAGAAGATGACGCTAGTCAATTGCCCCTTAAGAAACCAGACGATTTTGATTTACTCGTTAATCCATTAGCTGCCATTGATTATGAAATTCACAAAAATGTTCAAGATCCTGCATTTGTGTCCGAATCACGTTTTTTTGTTGAGTTTAAAAAGCCAGACCTAGATATTGAAGAATTGAATAAAATAACTTCACCACGTTTAAAAATAATTGTTAAAGATTGCAAAATATTAGAAGCTAACACCAACACTCTTATTAATGAATACGACGAAGATGATCAAGCTTACTTAATAGCTGATTATCTTTTTAATAAAAGGCTTGGTGAGTTAATAAGTTTTGATGAAATTTTTGATGCATTACAAGGCACAGAATATAATAAAATAGAGCCAACAGATGTCGACAAGAGGTCAATTTATGACTCTGTTTTAGCAATTAACAGATATGCCAAAAAAACAACCGGACAAAAAATTATTAAAAATAACGGGCAAACGTCGTACCAAACAATAGTTTAGACTTACATATTTAGTGATTCACGTTGATTCATTGGACTAAATGCTATGCTGCCAACGCAGTGTAGTATTTTTTTATTATGGCAAAAAAAGTCCAAAAGCCCAAAATACCTGAAGATAAACTAGTCGATTGGCTGGCCAGCTTATTATTTACCAATTATTTAATAAAAAAACAGCATGAAAAGAGAGCTACCCGAAAGATTTAACTACACCTCTGTTATAAAACAAAAAATATTGGCCGAAATATGCCCTGTAATAAGCGTTGAGGAGGCTCTTATACTAGACTACTTAATTGGTATGTGTACTAGTGAAAATGAGAAGATAGATGCCCAACGAGTTGATGGCTACACTTGGGTAAATTACGAAAAAATTATAACCGACAACCCCCTATTAAGGGCTAAAACCAAAGGACCAATAACCACAAAAATAAAAAAACTCGAAGGCTATGGGTTCATAGAAACAAAAAATATTAGATTTTATGGCTTACCAAGAAAATTCATTAGATTAACCGAATTATCAGAAGAACTCGTAGACAAAGGGGCTAACTCATCATATTACCGAGCATTTTTAAGTATAGGCGTTAATGAGCCACAAGCCATAGAAATGGCAAGTGATAAAAAATTTTTAACCAATAAAGCTTGGTCAATACTAAGAACCATCAAAACCAGAGACGTGCCAGATGCGGCCAGCTACCTATATAACACCTATCAAGTATGGTTGGAAGAAGATAGATAAAAGCTGATTTCATTTTTTGAAAAAAAATATAAGCTTATTTTAATATATTTATATAATACTTTAATAATAATATATTAATACATTTGGTTAACTAAATGCCAATGCCCTATAAACTAAATGGTTTGGGCTACAAAACTAAATGGTACTATTTAGCTATATAGGGTAGTTATATATAATATCCCCCTACCCTTGTTTTGTGAAATCAGATTTTGTTCCCCCCTGTTCACTTCAACAATACCAAATATTTTTTGGTAGATTAAAAGCTAAGAGGATCATATCATAAAAATAATACCATAGTTCCCTTACCAGCCACCCTTTTAACTTGTCGCCTCAGCCATTTGCAGCAGTTCTAAGGGTGGTCTATCGCCTTGTAGGTATAAAATAACCTTTCAATGAAACAAGCAGTAATTTACACCAGAGTCTCAACTGAAGAACAAGCGCAGGATGATCGCTATTCTTTAGGTGTGCAACAAAGACTGTGTAGAGAGTATGCTGACCGAGAAGGTTTGCAAGTAACTAAAGTTTTTGAAGACCCAGGCAAGTCAGCAACAAATATGAAGCGGCCAGCTCTTAGAGATATGACTGATTATATTAGCGACAAGGGCGATATTTATGCCGTACTTGTCCAAGACACTGACCGTTTAGCCAGAAACACCCTTGATCATTTGACTATTATGGCTTTATTGCAAAAAGCCAACTGTAAACTTATATCAATATCACAACCATTCTTGGATGAATCACCTGAGGGTAAAATGATGGATACCATACTGGCTAGTTTTAACGCTTTTCAGTCAGACATTACAGGACGCAAAACTAAAAAAGGTCTTGAGCAAAGAATCTTAAATGGTTGGTATCCGGGCGAAGCTCCTTTGGGTTATTTAAATACTGTCAGTAGCAATGGTGATAGAATTATTACCCAAGACAAAAGCAAGGCTCGTTTAATTAAAATGGCTTTTACTCTTTATGTAACTGGCAATCATGGAGCAGAAACAATTAATAACTTGCTTTACCGCAAAGGCCTAAGGGGAAAACGTGGTGGAAAAATACAGTTAAGCAAGTTCTATTATATGCTTAAAAACCCTTTCTATTACGGGGCTTTACGTTGGGATAAGAAAATGACTGTAGGTAAACACGAACCCATAATAGACAAAGAAACTTTTGATATGGTCCAGCGTATTATGTCTGTTCGGGTAGCAAAAAGAATGTGTGAAAGAAAACATAATTTTTTGCTTAATGGTTTTGTGTTTTGTAAATGCGGACGGAGGCTTACGGCAGAATACCACATCAAGCCATCTAAAAGGACTTACTCCTACTACCACTGTACCCGTGGTAAGGCTTGCCAATTAAGTCGCAATGTCCCAATAGAAGATTTAGAAAAACAAGTAGAAGAAAAGTTTAAGGAAATTGCCTTTAGTAAAGCTTTTTTTGACAAGCTCATTATTGGGCTTAGGTATTACTTTAATAATTACCACAAGGAAAACATAAAACAGCTAAGCGAATTAAATTACCGTAAAGCCGAGCTTACTAAAAAACGAAACCGCCTTGAGGACTTACTTATTGACACAAAAATAAGCGAAGACACTTACAAAAGAAAGGTCGAGGGCTTGGTCGCTGACTTAGAAATAATTGAGGGTGAAATAAAAAGGTTGGGCTCTAAAGGTAAATTTGATATTGGCAAGTTTGAAGACTTGATTGAGTTCAGTCGTAATATTTATAGTAGCTACAAATACAGTACTCCCGATGGTAAAAGAAACTATTTAAACTTTTTTTGGGAGAAATTTATCGTGGAAGATAGAAGCATAATTGAGGCCACACCCACCGAACCTTACAAGCTATTAAAATCAATACAAAAACCCCTAATTAAAGGGGAATTTGTAGAATATCACGAATTTATAAAACCCTTGGTATGGGGTGGCAGATGGGGCTCGAACCCACGGCCGTCGGGACCACAACCCGATGCTCTACCAACTGAGCTACTGCCACCACGTAAATAATTATAACACAAAATTTTCTGGTGCCCCGGCCAGGAATCGAACCTGGATCTAAAGCTTATCCCGCAAATGTTCCTGAACGCAAGAGAGGGATTACATTTGCGAGGACCCCGCAAAAACTATCAGTGGTGCCCCCAGTAGGAATCGAACCTACATCGACGGCTTAGAAGGCCGCTGTTCTATCCGTTGAACTATAGGGGCTTAAAAAAATTTCGTGTTGCGGGACCGCGCAAAATAGTATTCGCTTCGCTCATACATTTTGCGGGGGAAGGCACTTATATCTTAATGTTCCTATTCATTGAACTACCGGGACTAATAAATAAAATGTTTTTTTGTAAAAATGCTTTGTCCCTTGCCACCCACGGGGTGGTCGCCCTGTGGGCGAAACTATAGGAGCCAAAAAGCAATAAATGCTTATTTTTTCAAATAAACATCGGCAATTATAACAGCAAAGCACCAAAAGGTCAATGGTAAAACTTGCCAAAATGTGCTAAAGTTTAATTAATAAAATAGTGGAAAAATAAACAAAAATATATGGACAAACAATTCAAAGTTTACTTGGGTGCTGATCATGCCGGCTTTCGGCTAAAAACAGCCATCAAAAAATATTTAGACGAGCAGGGTTTCCAGTACCAAGATTTTGGAGCCAGCCAACTAAAATCTGACGATGACTATCCTGACTATGCCAAAAAAGTAGCTACGGCCGTAGCTGCCAGCAAAGATAATTTTGGTATTTTGATCTGCGGTTCAGGACACGGTATGTCAATTGCCGCCAATCGCAACAAAAAAATCCGCGCTATTTTGGGTTTTTCTGTTGAATCAGCCATGGTCGCGCGACATGATAGTGACAGCAACATCCTCTGTCTAGCTGGCCGATTTTTAAACACTGATCACGCTCTAAATATTGTTGACCAATTTTTAAAAACACCATTTTCTGGGGAAGAAAGGCACACCAGAAGAATAAAAAAACTAAGCTAATGAAAATAGTTCCGTCTGTACTAGCCAAAAACAAAAAAATATTTTTGCAAGAATGGCAAAAGGTCGCTCCCTTTTTTGATTATGCGCAGATCGATATTATGGATGGCCAGTTTGTCAAAAACAAAAGTAATATCAAACCCAATGACATAAAAAAAATTACTATCAAGCATAATTTAGAAATACATTTGATGGTCAAGGATGTGGCTAAATATATTGTTCTTTGGGAAAAACTAAACAACGTCAAAAAGATAATCTGGCATTATGAAACCCTGCCAGACCCAAATTCCATTATTTGTCTTAATGACTATTTAAAAAAGAAAAGAATAAAAACCGGGCTTTGTCTCAACCCCGAAACTCCACTTAGCAAAATATACCCCGTGGCAAAATATTTTGACACCATCCAAATCATGGGTGTAAATCCTGGGGCTCAGGGGAAAAAATTTCACGCCAATAGTCTGGCCAGGATAAAAAAATTAAAAGAAAAATATCCCCAAACAAAAATAGCCATCGATGGCGGGGTTGATGAAAAAAACTTTAAAGCCCTCAAAAAAGCTGGAGCCGATATAATCATCTTGGGACACTATCTGCAAGAATCTAAAAATATAAAAAAATCACTAGACAATTTAAAATAAAAAAGCCCCTAGATAGTAGGGGTTTTTTCTTGATTATTGTTTATTTCTACTGTGGGTGGTGTTTCTGGCAAAACTTCTGGTAATTTTATTTCTGCTGATGGGGAGTTAAACACTTTTATGTCCACTGGCTTATTTTCTACTACCGGTGTCTCTGGGGCATCCATTGATTCGGTGGCTTCCAAAACCATATTGTCTGGTCTTTGACGTCGCTGTTTGATAAACAGCAAAATAATGCCCAACAAAACTAGAAATAAAAATGTCCCACCAATAATATAATAAATTGTCCAACTTTTTTCGGCTGTAGTGTCATTGGTAACGTTGACTTGCTGACCAGCACCCACTGGTGGCAAGTCATTATTGATATTAGCCACCAAGAAAGTCAGTGGTGCTGACTGGGCTAATAGCTTGCCATTTTTATCATTGCTAGCAATATAGACTTGATGCACGCCTTCAGTCAGTGGATCAGTAATGCCATAGGACCAGTTGCCATTAACGTCTGTTTTGGTAGTGGCCAAAAGCGGTATGTCACTATACACAAATATATTTACCCAAGTATTCGGAGTGGCCTTACCACTAAGTTTCATATCACCATCGCCTGAATTAGCTTCAGATACCTGCCAATTGCTATCGGCCAAAAGAGCGCTGGTTTTGGGTTCTTCCAAAAATAATTTAGCTAAAATAACTTGATCAAGGGCTGTTCTTTCTTTATCCAGTTTTCCTGCACCTAGGGGGTTGTAATTATTAAGCACTTCTTGTCCATCGGCAAAACTATCAGAATCTGTATCGGCTTTGTTCGGATCCGTGCCATAATAACTTTCTAAATCATCCGGCAACATATCACTATCTTTGTCGCCCATCAAAGCCGCCGGTGAGCTGACAAACAAATTTTCAGAAAGATCCAAAACATTTTTGTTTTTTATTTTCAAAACTTCGATATATTTATCACTGGCTATCAAGGGCAAACTGGTGCTAGCCAAATTAGCGGCTAATATTTTTTCCTGCAAAGAATTCAGGGTTAAAACGTCAGCTCCCAAACTATTAACAACTGCTAAATATTTATTTTTTTGTTCTGTTAGATAAGCCAGGCGGGCAATATATTTCTCAGATACGACCTGTTGACAGGTGCTAGTGGCGCTGATGTTGCATTGCAAGTCAATGCTATATTTTTTATACAAATAATCCCGACATTTTATATTGTCACTTATTTTTTGGTCCAAACAACCATTATTTTCGTTAGCAAAAATATATTTTTCACACTCCGGGCCATCAAAAATATTTTTTTCCACACAAATCCTTGGCAAAGAATTATTAAGCTCGGCCTGATATTTTTGACACAAAACCGGATCATTGATACCAGAGCGCTGACAATCAATACTACCCTCGGCGCTGGGTGTTAATCCGCTGGCTATACTTTCAGTACTAGTTGCAGTAGTAGTTGCGTGAACACTTTCGTTTTCAAAATCCACTGGTGTTGAGGTGGACTGATCATCATTTTTTAGATTATAAACCGTTGCCAACTGTTTGGTACTACCAACTTTTTGTTGTTCGATCTTCGACTCAACATAAACTAAATAATTACCATTGGGTAACACAGCCGTATCCCAAACGGCCATAAAACTAGCTCCTATCGTACTAGAGGAAGTTGTGTTTGCACCTTTAATACGCAAGGCTTCAACGTGGTTTATACTGTCTTCAATAACAAAATCAAGATTAGGAATGCTGGCGTTGGCTTCAGCTCGCAAACCAACTTGGCCAGAAACATTACTCGGCAAATTTACCAGATTCATGAATAAATCCTCTGGCCTAATTTGACTTGGCGCCTCCAAATCATAATCAAAAGTCTTGACCAAGGACAAATTACTACCTGGTATGGTGGCTGATATTAATAACTTGTACGAACCATTGACAAAGGTGTCGTCTAATTCAACATTTTTTACCCAACTATAGCCATCAGTTTTTTCTAGTGCCAATGTCCTGGTGCTAATGGCCGCATTATCCGTATTAATAAACTCAATGGTTACATTATCTGAAGAAAAATTAGTCAAAAAATTGACCAAAATATTTTTATTACTAATTGTAGAGTTATTCTCTGGGCTAAGCAGTTCCAAATCTGAAGTCAACTCTTGGGTGCTAGTCGGAGTAGTGCTTGGTGCGCTCATGGGTGTAGTACTAGTTGGAGTAATATTGTCAGTACTAGTGCTTGTATTGTTTTTGTTATCCGTTGGCAAAGCATTGTCAACACTAGAATTATCACCAGTTGTTTCTGAACCACCACCATTCACCACCGAATCAAACAAAATACCGGAAGTATTGTTTGCTACTAAATTATTATACTCTTCTAGCGAAACCACCTTTACCCAAACTGGTGCTGATTCCTCTTGATCAACTATTTGCCCTTGTTCATTAATAATGCTGGCCCTGACACTGAGATTATAAACCCCAGTCGGCCATTGAGCCGTGTCCCAAGATGCTAAACCGCTATAAATATTTTCACTGTTTTTTTGTGTTTCAAAGTTGACCACAAAATTTTCATTGGCATCAGCTAAAACAAAATAGGCTGAACCAATTTTTTTATTTTTTAATTCCAATTTAGCACTCAAATTAATATTTTGACCAACTACTAGTGTCTGACCACTAGACGGCTCAAGCCAAGAAGCTTTCAGATTATAAAATTTTAATGGCACTGCTTGAGAAACCACAAAAATCAAACTTTGGGCTAAAAGCACAAAGGTTAAGAAAAAAAAGATAAAATGATGTTGCAGTTTCTTCAAAAACATAAGGTATATTTTTATTTATTATAACACAATATGCTCCCTAAAATCAAAAAGCCACTAGCCTTTATCGTCATGCCGAATTTATTTCGGCATCTCCAATTATCTTTAGTTAATTGGAGATCCTGAACCAAGTTCAGGATGACAATAGGGGCCAACGGTTTTTAAAAAAATATTTTATTGACAGGGGCAAACAGCGTATACATCATTTGAACCACTACAATTAAGAGCGTTAAGTTGATAAGCACAAGAATTATCATCAGCCCAACCCGGCGCCTTACCACTAGCGCCCGCACTGCACCCCTCAGAGCAGGTATAGTCTGCACTACCAGTATCGCCAATAAGACACAGAGTGTCGGCTGTATAGGCAACAACACAGGTCAAACTATTGGCCGCGCAAATAACGTCACAGCTGGCACTTGATTCACCACCACCATACCAACAATAGCCACCACCATAGGCATCACAAGTAGCGCGCAACTGTGGTCTGTCATACACGTAATTTATACTATGCGTGCAGGCCCCAATACTGATATTATCATTAGCGTCTTTTTTTATATAATATCCAGTATCGCTATCGCTTGATTTGTCTGGATCAATGGGCAGATTGGTTATATTTTTTGTGAAAAAATTAGTGTCATCAATCTTCAGACAATATTCAGTACTACCATCACAAGTTAGTTTGACTCCTGATTGAGTATTGCAGATTACTTTTTTTTCAGTGGTCACTTCTCCCAAAATAGGCAAAGCACCTTTGTGGCTTTGAGCATAGTCAGTAAAAGCCGCGCTCAAAACCATGACATCATCACGCCTTTTGGCATCTTTAGCGTCGCCTATTCTAGTCACTGGATCTATCCAAATGGTGACTGCCGCTCCCAATACCAAAATAATGGAAACAACGATTACCAATTCCAGCATGGTAAAGCCCTGACTATAATTATATTTTTTATTATTTAAATTCATACATTAGTTTAGTAATGTCGCGAACCTTCATTGGTCGTTTCACCAAAGCCAGGCCTTGCAGTTGTGTAAGACTGGCCACATATTCTGGTTTTTGGTCTTGATAAAAAACGCCATAAGGAATTTTTTCGCCCCAGATCATGCTCTCGGCAAGAGCTTGTTGAAAATTAGTTTTACTAAAATCTTTTTTTTCATCTAAGTTGTACAATCTGTCAAAAAACCACTTAAAAGTATTTATTTTATTGAAAGTGACGCAGGGCTGAAAAACATCCACCAAAGAAAATCCCTGATGTAAAATGGCGGCTTTAAAAATATTTTTCAAATGTTCCGCTTGGCCAGAAAATCCGCGAGCTACAAAACTAGCGCCTTGTGCTAACGACAAAGCAATAGGGTTAACCGCTGTGTCTAGTGTGCCTTCCGGTGTTGATTTGCTTTTGAAGCCGCGATCAGAGGTCGGTGCAGTCTGACCAGTGGTCAAGCCATATACTTTATTATCGTGCACTATATAAGTGACATTGACATTGCCTCTGATGGCGTGCAAAAAATGCCCCAAACCCTCACCATAGCCATCACCATCGCCACCCATAGCAATCACAGTCAAATCTTTGTTGGCTAGCTTGGCACCAATGGCTGTAGGCAGTGTTCGACCATGCAAAGAATGCCAAGCATAGGTCTTGATGAAATTAGTATCATTACCAGAACAACCAACTCCATAAACAATCAAAACTTTATGTGGATCAAGGTTGAGCTCGGCTAAGGCCTGTCGCATGGCAATCCAAATAGCGTAATTACCACAACCCGGACACCAAGTGGGCTTTTGTTTTGTTAAAAAATCTTTGTCAGTCAACATATTTTTATTTGTCATCCCGGACCTGATCCGGGATCTAGATTATTTATTTAAATAACTTAGTTAGATTCCCGCCTGCGCGGGAATGACTAGAGAGGGTGTTATAATTTACTTAAGGCTTTTATTATTTCTTCCCTAAAAAATGGGCGACCATCGTATTTTAATAATTTATTTTTTATAATAATACCTGTTTCTTGGGCAATGAGCTGACCAAGTTGAGCAGAGCTATTATTTTCTATTAATAATATCTGTTTGGAATGACGCAACGCGTTGCTTACAAAATTTGTAGCCAAAGGCCAAATATATTGTAGTTGTAATATCTTTATATTAGACTGTTGTTTCTTTGATAACAGACGATAAGCATCTAGTACTGGCCCTTTGGTGGAACCCCAGACCACTACAGTTTTTTTGGCCTTAGGATGGCCATAAATTACTGGCTCAGGCATTACTTTAGCAAAGCTCTGTAATTTAGCCGCCCGCTTATCTACCTGTTGCTGACGATTCTGGGCATTTTCGCTAGAGTAGCCACCACTGTCGTGCTCATCACTGTTGGCTATAAACAAACCATTTTTCATACCCGGCAAAGAGCGAGTTGAAATACCGTCCACAGTCAACTTATAGCGCTCAAATTTACTTAATTTATTTAACTGCTCTTGACTCAACAATTTTCCTCGTTTTATTTTTAAACCGTGGGTGCTAAATTCTGGCACTGTGCTCGAGCCCTCGGACAAAAATTTGTCCAACAAAATTATCACTGGTGTTTGATATATTTCGGCTAAGTTCAAAGCTTCCGCTCCCATTTGAAAAGCTTCCCTTGTATCCCCTGGTGCCATAATAATTCTTGGGAAATCTCCCGGCGCCGCGTGCAACATAAATTGCAAATCACCCTGCTCAGTCCAAGTAGGCAAGCCCGTAGCTGGGCCCGGCCGTTGAGAATCAACAATGACCAAAGGCGTCTCGGTAATACCGGCTAGACCCAAGGCCTCAGTCATCAGGGCAAAACCACCACCCGAAGTAGCGGTCATGGCTCTGGCGCCGACATGAGCAGCGCCTAAACACATATTAATGACTGATATTTCATCTTCAGCGTGCTTGAATACAATGCCGACCTTCTCGGCAATACTAGCCACATATTGCAAAATAGACGAAGAAGGTGTCATGGGGTAGCCAGCATAAAAATTCAAACCATTAGCTACTGCTCCTAGAGCCAAAGCTTCATTGGCGGCAATCAAAATATTATTATTTTTTTTCTGTGGTGGCAGAGAACATATGAATTTTTCTTGATAAACTTTTTTAGCTTCCTTGTAACCCAAAGCCAAAGCCAACAAATTATTTTTTATTACCTCTCCTCCCTTAGAGCCAAAAGTTTCTTTGATTACTTGATCAGCAATATTTCTTGGTTGTTCTAAAACAGCCAAAGTGGCTCCCAAGGCAACCACATTGCGCATCAATTCACCTCCGGCCTGCTTGGCCAGTGTAGTCAAGGCAATTGGTAAAAAATTTATACCTTTGACCGCGCGGATATTACTTATTTTATCTTTATCATATATGACCATTGACCCAAAGTTTAGCTCATCACGGTGCAGGTCAATGGTCTCTTTGTTCAAAGCTACCAAAATATCAACCTCTCTGGTGACGCTATTGACTTCCAAGGCATCAACCATTACTTGATAAGTATTGTGACCACCACGAATCAAAGATGGATACTCAGTGTAGTCAAAAGTTTCATAGCCGGTCTTCATAAATATCTTGGCCAGCATCATACCGGCTGATTTGATACCAAAGCCAGCTTCACCACCTATTTTCCAACTTAAATTTTGCTTAGTTTGCATAAAATAATATATTTTTAATGCCTATATTATATCAGAAATCCAAATTATTATCTAATGAAATATCCTTGAAATAATAATGCAGTTAAACAAAAAAATAATCTCCACAGGGGTGAAGATTATTTTTAAAAAAATTATTTGTATAGGTAGGCCTCTGATTTTTATTCCATATTTTTTTATTTAATTATTTTTTAGCAATAAAGAGCGAAACTAGCCCAGCTAAAGAGCAATAAAATATAATCAAGGGCTTTCATATTTTTGTTTTTATTTTAATTAATTATTTTGTCATCACGTTATCCAAGTTGTAATTAAGACAAAGTAGCTTAACATGGTCAGAGTCAGCACTGACCAGTTTTCATGGCTTTGTGCTTCGGGATTATTATGATCAATGTACATTTTCCACGACTTCATCTCCCCATTTTGTTTTTGTTCTTCCATGTTTTTGTTCTTTAATAATTAATATATATTAAAATTAAACTCTTTGACTAACCATAAAAATCAAGGTGGCGCTACCAACCGCGCATAAAATTATAATGGCCCAATAATCGCTAGATCGCAATTTAGCGTCTCCGGGACGGACTATTAGACGAAAAGATTTGACTTGAGTGCTCATAATTGTTTAATTATTTAATAAAAAATGGCCCACGCCCTTTATATAGGGCGGAAGCCAATTCAAACTTACATATATAATATTAGCACAAAAAAACGCTTTTGTCAAGAAAACGTTATGGTTCAATAGCTTGGAATCACCTTAAGTGATAAATTCAAGTATATGGCATACACAACAAATCCTCATCTACCTAAAGTACGTAGACAGGCAGTTCTCTTACTA